>OLRJ01001153.1_pt1 | contig 23235 bp, 17 predicted proteins | sample 1672741 | NCBI WGS metagenome assembly OLRJ01 (sample SAMEA3136719, study PRJEB25190) | human gut metagenome | biome: human gut; feature: human-associated habitat; material: faeces | place: Austria | collected 2013
AGCGCTCTACGACATAATATTTGCCGAGGTACAAATTGCTGAAGCACAGCCAGCCATTCTCGATTTTAGCGCTGGCTACAAGGTGGTCTTTTTTCAGAACGGGTAAATAATCAGACACCCACTGCCCGCTGTTGTCGCGGATGGTCGTGTGCCAGAGGGGGTTGCCGTCTGCATCCACGATTTTGGAGTAGTCTACTACGCCGGTCACGCCGTCAGGATGCGTAATATCTTCGGCGGCGTAGAGGTCGTACACCGCGCCGTCCAGCGCGGCATCGCCGTGAGTTTGCCCGCTGGCAAGGGCTGTGCCGTGGGCGGCGCTGCCGCCCACATACCGCACGGCATCAAGGTCAACCTTGGAGATGCTGATTTCGCCCAAGGTGCGGTCATTTTTCATAACGCCGTCTGTGGGCGTGATTGTGTAGCTGTCCTCGTTGGCTGCCTTGCCGCTGTTGTCGGTGTTATAAGTACGGCGGGGATCCTTGGCAGTGTCGTAAATGGTAACGGTGGTTTCTACGCCTGTACTGGTGACAAGTTTGGTGCCGCCTTTGTCGGTAGCGGCAATATCGGCATTATAGTCAGCGTTGTCCAGCCAGATTACAGAATTGTCGCTGTCCTCGGTGATTTCGATATAGTAACCGCGCTTGCCCAGCGGAGTGTTGGCCTTGCCGGGATGATTGATGTCTGTCCAATCGCCAAAATAGCCTGTGGGCGCTTTGCTTTCCACGATGATAAACTTGCCCGTATTACGCTGGGTGTAGTAAAGGGTATGCCGCATGGAATCCGTGGTCGCATAGGCTGCACTGTTGATGACCGCATAAGTGCCATCGCCTTGGCGCTGCACACTGTAAGTGTTGTAACCGCCGGTGGGCTGGTATTTGCCTGTTACAGTATCCCACTGGAAAATCTCATATTGCGCGTCGGCAGCAATCTGATTGCCGGTTTCGCTGTCGGTTTTCTTGATGTTGACCTGCAAGGACCATTCATCGTTTTTCATCAGATAGGCATTGTTGGAATTGGCCGGTACAGAAATAGTCTGTTTGCTGCCGTTGCTGCCCCAATACATTTCAAAACCGTATGGAACACCCACTTCCTCATAGCGGAATTTGACGTTCGCCAGTTCTGCCTTTGCAGATGCAACCGCATTGTCAACCATGCGCTGGGCCTCGCCCTGCAACTCGGCAATCGCAGCATCGCGGGCGCTGTCGGCGGCTGCATCGGCTTCGTCCTGCGTGGTGTAGGGGCCTACTCGTCCGTTACGGCTGTCGGTAGTTTTGCTTACGGAGTAGTGCAGCGTCCAACTTGCAGATGCAGCACCGCCATTGTTTTGAAAATTGTCATCGTTGGTATGGCCAGCAGTGGTGACGGTCTGTTTATCTGCGGGAGAAATATTCCATGTGCCGCCGTCAATAGTACCGCTTTTGGTGATGGGTTCAATCTCGATGGTCGCGCCGTCCACTTTCTCGGTGGTTTTAAGCTGCACCTTGTTGGTGATGATACCGTAGTCAAAATCAAAGCTGCCGCTTGCGGTCTGCGCAGGGGCTTCCCAGTTGGCGTAAATTTCCTGCACGATGGGTTTGGGGTTCGGTTCATCATCGGAGATTTCGGGGCCAATCACAGCCACAGTCTGCCAGCCCGCACGGCCCGGCTGATAGATATAGGTGTAGTAACCACGGGCGGATGCGTAGGCGTCTGTGCCCTCCAGCAGCGTCTGCGCGGATCCCATAAGAATTTTAGCGGCAGTGCTGTCGGGGTAATTCTCGATAATCTGCATCTGCGCATCTGTATAGATCGTGCGGCAGAAATCCAGCAAACTCGGCGCTTCTGCGGAGAGCGCAACCGGAGGGAGCTCCTGCATACCGAGCGAAAGCTGTGTCAAACCGCCCCAGATTCTGTACTGGTTGCCATAGTGGTCGCCGGGTACATACTGGTCTGCGCCAACCATAGAAGTATTGACATAAGTGTACGTTGGACAGTTCTTGGGCTGGCCGTCTGCGCCGGGGGTGCAGCAGTAGGCGGGTTCGCCGTTGAACCAAATCAGCCAAGTGCCGTTGACCTTGGCAACCTTGGTGATTTTGCCGCTGGTCACCGCAGGGGTGGGGCGCTCGGCAAAGGCGGCAATTTCGCTGTCGGGGAAAGGATATTCGGCAGTCGCATTGCGGTCGATGGCTACCTGTAGGGTTTTGGTCAGTGTGCTGCCGTCGGGCGCAGTATAAACCAGCTGCGCGGTAAAATCTGCATCTGCCTGCACATACACGCCCATCACCGCAGCCGAAGTTTCGCTGTATTCGTTGTGCAGCAGGCTTTCTGTGTTTTCAACAGGTGCGCCGTAGTAGTCCAGCAGGGTCACACCGTCCGGCAGAATTAGATCAAGGGAACTGCCATCGGCGGGGTACTCCACCTGTGCCAGAATGGGAACAATGGCATAGTCTGCGCCGTCCAACAGGGGCGCGGCCATGGTAAGGCCATCATTGTCCAGTGCAGCGGCGGTCAGATAGCTGCCGCTGGTTTCTTCCAGTTGGCTTTCGGGCCACTCGCAAATGCCGATTTTGGTTTCACCGGTGGCAACCGGCAGACCCTCGCTGCCGATATAGGAACCAATGGGTGCGTTGGGGAGGTCGGTGTACAGTTCCGCGCCGACAACGGCAGCAGAGATTTCTTCTTCAGCGGGCTGCTCTTCTGCCGTTTCCGGGGTAGCTTCGGTTACATCCTCGCCGGGGTCGGGGCTGCTCTCGTCGGTCTGGCCGTTGTCTGTTTCAGACGGCTCGGTCTGCTGCTCCATCTGCACGGTTTCCTCGGTGGGCTGCGGTGTGGGTTCCTCCGCAAACGCCGCACTGGGCAGCATGGAGCAGAGCATTACCGCCGCCGCAAACAGCGCAGTAACGCGATGCTTCAATTTATAATGTGTTTCTTTCATTGTGAAATCCTTTCAAAACAGAGATTTTTTCACGAAAAAAAGCGCCTGCAAAATGCAGACGCTCTGGTTATCTTTCGGGGGTATCTTGGGCGGGCTGGCCTTTTGCTTTTTCAAATTTTCGCACTTGGTTTACAAAACCGTCCAATAGGCAGGTATGCGCTTGTAGGTCAGCGAAGTAACAGGAACGGTCAAATCCACGGCGATCCATATCTTTGATCGTGCGAATGGAATCTGCCCATTCTCTATTTGTGTGAGAAATACGACCATCTCCATCACGGGTTTGAATGGCCGCTGCCAACACATATTTTGTGCGCTCCAAACCATATTCCGCCACTACCTGTTCAACAGCGCCAGCGCCCAGCCGCATACCATCAAAGCGCTGTGCAAGCGCTGCGTCAATCTCGTCCCGACACCTTTCATTCAAGTGGCAAGACGCATGGTACTGCTGCAATTCGCCGTGTTCGCGGGCATAAGTGACGGACTGTCGATATACTTTGGGTGGGTTCTGCTGCTGCTCCTTTTTCAGCAAGTCATCTGCACGGTCTTCCACGCACTGAGCCACAATGCTCATATAATCGGTTTCCAACTTGGAAAAATCCTTATACACATCCGCCAGCGGCGCGGGAGATTTCAGCAGCGCCCGCACCTGTGCAGGGGTGAGGTTCATTTCTTCCGTTGCAAGAATAATGTCCTCACGGACGCTGTACTCATAGGCGTGGTGTAGAATTTCTTCTGGCAGCTGTGCGGTCAGCCATAGGCAATAGGCGCTCTGCTCCACCCGCATTTTTTCGCAGAGCTGCTCCTGCAGGGTCATTCTTTTACCTCGCACACCAAAGAATTGGTTTCCAGCACATGACGCCAAAAATCGACCTGCCTGTCATAAGACATATTTTCATAGCAAACATCAATCAGCGTTGCATACAGCTTTTCCTCATCTTCAGGGGAAATGGCAAGAGAAATATTGTTTTGCGAACAATAACACAGGTAATCAACAAGGTCGCCCATAGTATCTGCACCGCTGTTCTCCAACAATTCTTCCCACTCGTGCGGAAAATCGAGATCTTCCAGCACAATATCCACCGTGTCGTCACACATAGGAATGCTTACGGTTACTTCCTCTCCCGGATGCGGGCTGAAACAGTCCAGAATAGGTAAACAGCCAGCGTGTCCGGCTGCATCTGCCAATGTGTTGGCTAACAGACTCATCATTTCATCGTGCGTCATAAAATCCTCCGAAGCAGATAAGATCCCACAAAAATTACGACTGCATACTGAATAAATCACTTCGTGTATGCAAATCATTCAACATCTCTCCATTCCAAGGAGTTGTTTTCAAGCATATCTTCCCAAAATACCATCTTGCCGTCCATGTCCATATTCTCATAGCAGATTTTGAGCAACGCAGTAAAAAGAACATCATCGGCACTTGAATTTTCGGATTTGCTTTTGTTCAGATAATCGGCAACGTCTCCAATCGTTTCAGCACCGATTTTTTTCAGTAACGGTTCGCACTCCTCCGGCCAGATTTCGCTGCCCACCGGCATGATGCGCATAACACCGTCAATAGGATACTCTATGCGAGTTTTATCCTCCTCGCACTGTGAGAAACCGTCTATAACGCTAATACAGCCCTCATACCTTGCCTTTGTAAGCAGGGTCAACGCTAATTCTTCAATAAGTTCGTCATAAATCATGTTTTCCTCCTACAATAGAAAAAGCGCCCACAAAAGTGAGCGCTTGGGTAAAATATTCGGTTATGAAAACACCGGTAAACTTCCGTTTGCTGCATCTGTTTTCAGAATGGTGATCCAGTTGCTTTTGCCGTAGAGAAACCGCACGATATGCACCGTTTGCGTGGCATCGTCCACCGTGTAGAACGCAAGGTAGTTCATAACGATGGTGAAGCGGATCCCCCACAAGGAAAGCAGTTTGTCGGAAACGACTTCAAATTTGTGCGGGAATTCTGCCAGTGCTCCGATTTTTTCGTCGGCCACATCCAACAGCTTGTCGGCGGCAGTTGGATTTTTCAGTACAAGGTCGATATAGTCGTAGGCGTTCGCCATATCGCGCTCGGCAGCGTGGGTAATGTGAATGTTGTATTTCATCTGCGCTCCCTGCGGTGGCGCAAATCAGCCATAACATCGGCAAAGGGGCGCGTGTTCCCGGCTTCCACATCGGCAAGGCCCTCTTGCAGCTTGCTGTACAGTTCAATGCGGCCCGCCATTTCCTCGTAGGTTTCCATGCTCATAACGGCAAGGTCGCCCTTACCGTTTTTGGTAATAAAGACCGGCTCGTTGTAGGCATGGCAGTAAGAGGAAATGTCATTGTAGTTGTTTCTCAGATCTGCGCTGGAACGAATGTTCGGCATAGATAGCACCTCTCTTTCATACAGAAATTATATCATAATTTCTGTATGAAAACAAGTAGGAGTTTTAGTTGAATGTGACAGTCCAGTAGGTATACTGCCCCTCGGCGGTGGAGCAAAACCAACAGGCCACACCCATGCTCGTAAAGCTGGCGTTGGTGATGTTGGCATAGTGGGCAGGACTGTTCTGCCAATAGCTGCATACGCTGCTGGCTGAGCCGATAGGACCGGCTGCGCAGATTTCGCTGCGGGTGGTCATGCCGCTGTGGTCGAACGCACCGCCCGCGACAAAACTTTCGCAGCGGGCATCTGCCGCCGCGCTCAGCCCGCCGTCCATTGCCAGCGGGGAAAGTCCCGCCGCCGCACGGATGGCGTTGATGTTCTCCTGCACGGCCCAGTATGCGCTGTCGCTGCTGTCGATGCTCCACCATTGCTCCGTACCGGCTGCAAGGTCGAACGGCACCGCACCATAACTCATACTAACCTGTGCCGGAGTGGCGGCTACGGTTTCCTCCACCGGGGCTTGCGTGGGTTCTGCGGTGGGGACTGCCGTAGGCTCTGCTGTCGGCGCGGGCGTGGGGGCCTGTGTCGGTTCGGGTGTCGGCTCAGGGGTTGCTGTCTGCGCAGGTTCGGCAGTTGCAGCAGCTTCCACCGGCTGCGCAGTTTCTTCGGTGGCCGGTGAGATTTCCACAAGTGCAGCCGGTTCAGCCGCAAGAGTTTCATCCGCTGCCGCTGCACACCCGGACAGCGCCAATACTATGCCCAATGCAACAATAGATTTTTTCATAAAAACTACTCCTTTCATCCTTGGGGGCGTCACGTATACGATTGGTCTTTCTGCCTTTAATCATAAAATTTATCGTTCCTCCTGTCCACGCTGTCGATTGTCGGTCTGACACTGTTGTTCCGGCTCGGTGTCGGTCACAATGTCTTTGTCGTTCATGTTCAGCAGTCCCTCCAGCACCGCAAGACGCTTACTCTTTTCAGTCAGTTCCGTTGCCTGTGGAAATGGCCGCTTGACTTCTTCCTCGGCGCTGGCAAGCTGCTGTTCCAACTGGATTTGCATATTGCGGGTCTTTTCAATGCTCGGTTCAATACCATTTGCCAAATTGGAAAGGCGTGTCAGATTGCCTAGCACATCAGCTCCCAGCTGAGTGCTATATGTACCAGAGCCAGCCAATCTTGCATGGTATTCGTTGCCAAAAGGCAGATGTTGGATTTGCAGTTCCATACCCTTGAAATACCCGATAGGTACGGGCTTTTCGCTATTCAGTGCCAAGCCCAGCAGACCTAACAGGGCTTTCCCCGCAGGTTCTTTTTCGTAGTAAACTTTCTTTTCCAACTGGATACAGAAAACATCTTTGCCGTCCGCATCCACTACGGAGTGTTCCTTTACGGTGGCGGCGTCTACCGTGGCATTTTCAATCTGTTCTTTGCATTTTCGGATTTCAGCCGGGAAGCCGATGGCAATTTTATTTTCCAGTTCATAACGCTGGCTGTCATGGGCAGCTTTCAGTGTTTTAAGACGGGTCAACTGCACGTCCAAGTCCATCTTTTCCTTGATAAGCGGATTGCCAGCCGCCAATGCTTTTACCTCGGCATAGGACAGTGCAGCCTCGTCCATATCATTGCAGCTGCGAGCAGGAGATTTTGAGGTCATGATCTGCCCGATGAATTTTTGCTTATTCTCGATAAGCTGCCACGAGTAGGCATCAAATGTACCTTCGGTGACATAACGGAAAACATAGACCTCCTTATTTTCATTGCCCTGTCGTAATATTCTGCCCTCACGCTGCTCAATATCAGATGGCCGCCACGGCACATCCAGATGGTGCAGCGCCACAAGACGCTGTTGCACATTGGTGCCAGCTCCCATTTTGGCCGTGCTGCCCATCAGCACACGAACTGCGCCGCTGCGAACTTTTCCGAAAAGTTCCGTCTTGCGGGCATCGGTGTTCGCTTCATGGATGAAGGCAATTTCTGTTTCGGGGATTCCGCGTTCGATCAGCTTTGCTTTCATGTCATCGTAGACATTGAAAACGCCCGCCTTGGGCGTAGACAGATCGCAGAAAACAAGCTGCGCACTGCGTTGAGGCATGGTATGCTCCCATATCTCAAAAATTTTGCCCACACAGATATTGACCTTGCTGTCAGGATCATCGGGCAAGTCGGGGTCGATCAAGCGCTGATCCAGCGCCAATTTGCGTCCGTCGTTGGTGATTTTCAGCATATTGTCCTCATAGGGCTTTACCATTTTATTGCGGATTTTGTCGGCCCGTTCGCCCAATTCCGCTACCATCTGTTTTTGTATTTCAGAGGGCTTTAGCTGGATGTTGGTCGGCTTGCCGCCCACAAGGGCAGGGACAGGTAATTTCAGCATATCTGCTGTTTGAATATCGGCGCATTCTTTGAACATTGCCATAAGTTCCGGCAGATTGAAAAAACGAGCAAAGCGTGTTTTTGTGCGGTAGCCGGTTCCCTCCGGCGCAAGTTCGATGGCTGTGACGGTTTCGCCAAAGGTGGCCGCCCAACTGTCAAAGTTTGCAAGGCCGTTGCGTTCCAAGGTGTACTGCTGCAAATAGCGCTGCATGGTATACAGCTCGGTCATACTGTTAGAAATGGGGGTGCCCGTGGCAAATGTTACCCCCCGCGCCCCGGTGATTTCATCAAGGTACTGGCACTTCATAAACAGGTCACTAGCCTTTTGGCTCTCGGTGGTGCTGATACCCGCGATGTTGTGCATCTTAGTAACGGTCATGAGGTTCTTGAAATTGTGTGCTTCATCGACCATGAGGGAGTCTGCGCCCAGTTCCTCAAAAGTCACCACATCATCCCGCTTCGGGGCGTCCAGCAAATTTGACAGCTTGGTTTTCAACTGCTTTTTCTTACTTTCCAACTGCTTGACGGTCAGACGGCTGTCGCTGTTGTCAATGCTCTCCAACTGCATCTCCAGTTCGTCAATTTGCTTGCGGATAAACTCGGCTTTTCTGGCATCGGAAAGTGGAATCTTTTCAAACTGGCTGTGACCGATTACCACAATGTCATAGTTGCCGGTGGCGATTTTGGCACAAAACCGTTTACGGTTTGACTTTTCAAAATCGCGCTGCGTTGTCACCAAAATGTTTGCATTGGGGTATAGCTTCAGCGCTTCACTGGCAAATTGGCCTGTCAGATGATTTGGCACGGCGACAAGTGTTTTGCTGCATAATCCCAATCGCTTTTTCTCCATCGCGGCGGCGACCATCTCATAGGTCTTGCCTGCACCGACAACGTGCGCCAGCAGTGTGTTGTGCCCGTACAAAATATGTGCAATGGCATTGCGCTGGTGGGGCCGCAGTGCGATTTCCGGGTTCATCCCGAAAAACTGGATGTGGCTGCCGTCGTACTCACGGGGGCGGATGCAGTTGAACTTTTCATTGTACAGCGCCACCAAACTTTCCCGGCGCTCACGGTCCTTGAAAATCCAGTCCTTAAAAGCATCTTCTATCATCCGCTGCTTGGCCTGTGCTTCTTCGGTGGCAGGACCATTGAGTTTATGCTGCTCCTTGCCGTTTTCGTCATAGATTGTATCGTAAATTTTGGTGGCCCGCAGGTTGAGTGCGTTCTCCAACAAATGATAGCCGTTGATACGTTTTGTGCCGTAGGTGTTCGTGACGCGGATATTATCGTTGCCCTGGCTCTTGTTGGAAATATACCAGTTATTCAGATATTCATTGTAACGGACAGCTATTTTCTGTTCGCGGTAGGTTGACTGAAAAAGTTCATCGGCAAACCGCTTGATGATTTCCGGCCCGATCCATGTGACACCCAACCGAACCGTTATCTCGCCCGCCGTCAAGTCCTTGGGCTGCACCTGTTCCAACGCTTCTACATTGATGCGGAACGCCGGGTCTTGGTCGGCTGCAACATGAGCAACACGCAGCTTTTCGCGTACATTGCCGGATAAATACTCATCCACCATAAGGTAAACAGGGCTGCCGTCCTCCTGCTTGCGGAAAGGCTCTACAAAAATAACGCCCGCCAGTTCCTTAGCAAGCGTTGCTTCATCTTTCCCGGTAAGGTGCATCATGTAAGGCATATCGACCTTGGCACGTTCCCCGATGCTCAGTGCCAGAGCGTCCGATGCCGTGTCGGCGTGGTCGGGTATCTGTGCAGAGCGGATAGTCCTTTTGGTGAACATATCCGACTTGCTGATAAAGTTTCCTTTTTCATCGACATTTTCCAGTGAACACAGCAAATAGTAGCTGCTGTCATCCCGGAAAGACAACTCCGCGCTGCGGCTGTTGATTAGGCCGTGCTTGCCGCGGAAGGCATCATACTGGCGGTTAAGCAGGCCTTGCAGACGGTGGATTTCCTCGTCCGACAAGTCCTGCAACTGCGCATCGATCAGAGCGCGGGTGGTATCGCGCAGTTCCACCAGTTTGCGGATACGCTCGGCAGATGCTGCGTTGGGATTACATTCCCGCATGACTGCGCCTTCGCGGTAATAGATTTTATCGTCCTTTACCGTGTAGCTGAAATTACGCACAAAGGGATCGGCATCAATGTACTTGGTGTCCTCGCCGCTTTCTTCCTGCATAGGAATTTCGGCTCTTGTCAGCGTGGCGGTCAGATGCTGCATGGCAGTGTCGATTTGCGTTTCCAGCAACGGCTTTCCGAAACGGTCCACCGCATCGGGGTCTATCGGCTGACAGGTGGAAGTCGGGCCATACGGACCGGAGACTATCTCCATTCTGCCGCAAATCATTTCGGGGTGCTCCACAAAGTAGCGGTTCATGGTAATGCCGTTGGCATCTTCTGCAAGGTGCAGCCAAGGCTCGTCCTGCTGGCGCAGCGTATCGCGCTTTTGCAGAAATATTACATCGGTCATGATCTTTGTGCCGCTGCCCTTGAACGCATTGTTGGGCAAGCGCACCGCACCGATGAGGTCGCAGCGCTCGGCGATGTACTTGCGGGCGCGGTCATCCTTTTTGTCCAATGTGCCGCTGGAGGTGATGAACGCCATGATGCCGCCGGTGCGCAACTTGTCGATGCTCTTGGCAAAGAAATAGTCGTGAATGGGAAAATGCAGCCGATTATACTGCGGGTCATTGACTTGGAAATTGCCGAAAGGGACATTGCCAATAACGCAGTCAAAATAGTTGTCGGGGAGAAGCGCATTTTCATAGCCGGTCACTTGGATATTGGCCTTTTGATATAGCTGCTTTGAGATGCGGCCTGTGATGCTGTCCAATTCTACGCCGTAGAATTTGGCATCACTGCTGCCAAAATGTCCGTGTGCGAGAAATGCGCCTGTGCCCATGCTGGGTTCTAGGATTTTGCCGCCCTTTACGCCGAAGCGTTCCAGTGCGCGGTAGATGGGGTGGATAACGGTAGCAGGGGTATAAAACGCCGTCAGGGTGCTGCTGCGGGCAGCTTCGTATTCGGATTCAGACAATGCTGCTTTCAGCTGGCTGTACTCGTTCGACCATGTACTTTTGTTCGGGTCGAACGCATCCGAAAGCCCGCCCCAGCCCGTGTACTGCGCTAAAATTTTCTGTTCATCCTCAAAAGCAGGGCTGCCGCCGTTCGCTACGCGCTGCTCAATTTCTTTCAGCTTTTGGATGGCGGCAATGTTGGCTGCAAACTTTTCGCGCGGTGCTGTCGGCAGGTTGTCCAGATAGGGAGCTTCATAGGTAATGGGTTCGCGGTGGTAAGGTTCATCTTCTGCCGAAAGCCGTTCTGCGTCCGCCATAACCTGCGCCACAAAGGGGCTGGGTTCTTCGATGACTTCGCCCACGATGGGGTCAGCAGTTTCTCCCTGCTGCCCTTGGCAGCTTGGAACTTCCGGGGCGGATAGTGCTGCATTTTTGTGGTTGGCCGCAAGCAGCCGCGCAAATTCTTCATGGCTGACGGCACGGCCTACCAGCGGGAAACTTTCATCCCGCAGATGAATGTTTTCTCTGCCGATTTCCTCCACGGTAAAGGGTCTGGCATCTTCCAGATAAACCGTGCTGCCGATAGTTACAGGTGATTTTTCGACTTTTCTTGTGGTTGGATGATGCTTTTCAAACTCTGCTTCGGCGGTATTGATAAAATCCGAGAAAGCACTGTTTTCAATGCCCTGCGCGGCAAGCTCGTGGTTATCTTGGAAGTAGTCGATATGGACAATGTTACCGTCAACCTCATAGCGGATTTCGTTCCGCAGAAGATTGGCATACACTTGGATCTCGTGCTCATCGTCCTCGGTGGTAGAGTAAGCAAACTCCACGCGGGTCAAGTCGGAGAAATTCGGCTCGTTTAGCCCCTCATTCTCGCAGAAATCCGCGATAGCGTGTTTTGCATGGGCGAGTGCGGCATCGTTCGCTGCGCGGGCGGCTTGCTGTTCTGCTGCCCATGCCTGATAGGGGGCTTTTTCGGCATCGGTCAGATACTGGTCGTTGTAAACCAAAAGCCGCAGGCGCTGGGCAACCTCTTTCCACTTCAAAACGCGGCGATACTCGCCGTCCTCTGTACGTCGGGTGATTTCAAGATTTTTGCCCACGTGGTCAAGAAAGCCGTGCCCACCATCACGGAAGATCCATGTGCCGCCGCCGATGCCGTATTCTTTTTTCAGCCAGCGGGCTTGATCTTCCTCGATAGGAAGTACCTGTGCAGAGAGATATTGCTGAATGCGAAATTTGCTATCTTCAAACCCGCCGCCTTTGCACAGTGCATCGGTAATGTCCTGCTCCGTAATGTACTTGCCGGATGCGTCAATGATGGGCTTGTTCCACTTTTTGGCTTCTGCCGCAAGGTCGATGTTTTCAACCTGTTTCTCATGGCTCGGCAGCCCTGCCTTTTCAGAATCTTCGGGGGTAAGGGTAAGCTGCTCCATCTGCTGCTGCACGGGTGTAGCCTTGATGGGAACCATCAGACGCCCTTGCTCGATAAGGTCAGCAATCTTTGCGGCAACAGCATCCCATGTCAGATTGATCTGTGCTGTTTTGGTAAGATAGTTGCCCTCCCAAAGTTCAAGGTACATATCATGCCGGATAAAACCCACGGTATGGTCATCCACGAACAAATATGTATAAATTTGCTTGTAACAGTGCTTGCAAAAGGCGCTGCGCTCGGCAAGGTCGGGATGCTCATTGAAATATTCCAGAATAGCCGCATTGTCGGCACGGCTGGAGGATTCTTTCGCCAGTAAGCCTAGAATCAGTTCATCGCTCAGCGGCGGCAAATCAGAAATGGGTACAAAAAAAGCGGAGGGCGTGGTATCGCTCTCCGCTTGGGGTTCTTGTATTACAGGCTGTAAATCTGCTGCATCGCCAGTTCCTCGGCTTGGCTCTGCAAGGCGTTCATCCACTGCGTCCAGCCCATCGGGTCTGTCTGCCGGTTCGGGGCGGTGCTCTGCTGCATCAGCGTCTGCATCGTCTGCTCGATTTGCCAATGTACTGCGTTGTCCATCTCCACCAGATGCGGGTACAGCGTTCCCTCCAGCATCATCTCGTCGAACATCATCGGCGCGTTCTCCAGCAGGAAATTCCGCCGCAGGCTGCCGTACTTGCCGATTTCCGGCATCGGCGGCTCGTTCAGCGTCAGCGCCGGGATTTGGTAGCCGTTCACCATCATGTACTCCATTGTTGACCTCCTTGGTGTTATTGGTTTCTTCCTGTTTGTCACCATAATAGCGGACTTTTTCGGCGCGTGCAACACTGTCGATTTCTCTCGTGATGCTGCCGATCTGTTGCATGAGAGGCCGTGCCGCCTGTTGGCAAGCGCTGCCCAAACACAGAGTGATGCGGTTTGTATCAAACTGGTTCACGGACTCAAGGGCAGACAGGTCCAGCCGCGCAGTATCCACGCCGCACCGCAGCGCGGCCATATACAGACAGCTTTGGGTGATAAGCTGTAAAAATAGCTGCCGCTGTTCGTCCGGCTTGGCCCACTGTAAGCTGCTGCCGTCTATCGCTTTTCCCAGTGCGGTTGTGAACATGGCGCTGCGCTGGGCAACGCAGGATGTGGAGAGCATGAGGAGGGCGCTCTGGATGCTGTCGGCGTGATTATCCGCTACGATTTTATCCCAAACGGGCCGCCAGTTCTGGTCTGTAATGACCCACGGCAGCGCTTCGGGAATCTCTGCGCGGGGGATGGTATCGGAAATGTCAAACAGATACCGCAGCCGGGAAGAATTTGCCCGCGTGTCAAATACCGCGATACCGTGCGCGCCGCGCTTGACCCAGCGACCCGCATTATTATTCCAGTAGGCTATGTCGGCCACGGCTGTGGCGGTGGGGCTTTGCTCGTGAATCAAAAGCTGGTTCGGAAAACTATAATTATAAGCAATGGCCGCTGTCTGCAAAAATGCTTTCCAGCGGTCGCTGCTCTCCGTGACGGCTTGCAGTTGCTTTTTGGCAAGCGCACGGATATTTTCGTATTTTGCCATTTGCTACTCCTCATCGTTCATAAGGTTCCGGTTCTGCTTGTTTCATATTTTCTAACTCCGGCAATAGATAATCAACCTGACGATAACCATATTCATCTACATAGAAAGCCTGTGCTTCTCTCCTGTTGTGGATCACAATAATATCGCTGATAGAAACAGAACGCATCTTTTGAGCATTGGGACGGTTGCTTTGGTTATGCGCTATATAAATATCTTCAGGCTCATCCCAGCGTTCCATCTGTCCACTATAAACGAGTTTATAATCCGCAGCCTTTATACGGGTTTTCGCATAAGCATAGTTTCTGAAAACGAAATCACGGTTATTGGTTTGATAAATCTCATAAGGGTAAGTCTGTCTCTTTTCTTTACGAAAGCCGCCCGGCCAATAGATGTCCCGCGGCAATCCCAATGGCTTGTCCATCTTATCCGGGAACACAACCGGGGTAATCGGCATACCAACCTCAGCTGCTTCCAAGATTTCCTTTTTAAATCTGTCTACATCCGTAAAGGGCGTAACATATCCGACTATTTTTCCATCATCACTAAGATATTCGATGTAGCCAATTACGTTATCAGAATTTCCCATTTGGTTTACCTCAATAAAAAAGACCCTGTACAAATTTGTACAGAGCCTTGTGTGAATACTAATTCGGTTTTATGCGGGACGATTATTGCTGCGTTCGCTGCGCTTGATGCCCATGAACGGAGGAACCGAGGAACGGGTCAAGCCTTGTTCACGCGCCTTTTGCAGTTGGTATTCATGCAGTGCAATCGTATCCAAGAGATCCCGCATTTCCTGCGTCGCACGATAGTAATTGATGCCGTATCGCTTGCATACAGCACTTAAATTGTTCAGCATTTCGATGCTTTCTTTGGACATACGCTTCACTTCAATGTCAATATGCTCGTTCATACGTGACCTCCTTTTATGAAAGATAAGTGTTAAATATTGTAAGTGCAGCATTATCCGCGATCATCAACATAATAGGACCGCCAGACTGCTTTGAGAAAATGCGGACCGCACCAAAATCACTTATATAATGTCTGGCCAATTCATCAGTTTTTGCTTCAAAGGTTACAACGCCATTTTTTCCACTGTCGATAGAAAGCTGAATGCCAAAAGCAATCATCATCCGCCCAATATCGACATATTTTCGATGCGAAACCAGTGTGGGATTGCTGTCGGGGTGGCTTTCAATATATTCGATATAAACAAACATGCTCTCCGGCGTTTCACGATATGCACCCAAAGCAACGATTTCTCCATCCTCGGTTTTGGCTGCGTATTTCTCTAAATCCGGGTCACCGATAAATTCGCTTGTCCAATCCGTTTGCCAGCAGGATTTTGTACCGGCAAGGTCAGCGTCTGTGGCACGATCTATTTCAATGGGGATTTTTCGTTCGGTTGCTGTTTCTGTAACAAAATATTGCAGTATCATTTTCTCACCCCTGATTGTATTATATCGAATTGTCATGGAAAAATCAATAAATGATTATTGCCCACTCTTTTCCAAACAGCTAATTATCTCCATCATTTTGTATTCTGACGGAGATTTTAAGATAAATGATGGAGATGATCATCATCGTTCAAGTCTTTCCCAAAAAGACAATTTACCTCCATAGCGCTCGTCCTGTGGTCGCACTTTGGCAGCGGGCAGTTCACCGCTTGCCATATCCGCGACTTGCGGGAGAAAAAGTAGTCGGCTGTATCGGTCTGCCTGATCCTTGGATAGCCCTATGACCTTATCGCCATTTAGTCCGCAAACGAGAAAGCGCCCACGAACAGTCACGCCCTCATCATTGACCTGCCTGTTATATTTCAGCTGGCTTTGCGATTTACTACATATCAGCCCGATGCGTGGAGTCCCGAACGGTTTTAGGATTTGGCTCTCGCCCTCAACAACTTCGGAAGCAGCCGCCATCGCGCTGGGAAAACCCGCTTGATAAGGGCAGTAGCCGGGTTCAACAACTAATAATCTTGTCATCGGTGCCCCCTCATCTGCTGCCGTGCTGGTGGGCGCGGGCGTAGTTTTCCAGCAGTTTTACGATAACCTGCTGCATCTGGTCGCTTGTAAAGCCTTTCGGAAAGTATCGTTCAACTTTTGCAACGGGAATCATAAGCTGCGGGTCACGCGGCTTTACACTTGGCGGCTTAGCGGCCATAATATGCTGGATTTTTTCTGGTGTCAGTACGCTTTCCTTGCTGGCCTCCTTGAGTTTTTGTGCTTGTGACAGTGAGGGAGTACAGCCCTCGGATTCCATATAGGACAGGAAGTCCTCTTGTTCTTCTGGAGTAAGGTAGCTAAGTTCCACGGCGGGTGTGGTTTTTAGCTTGCCATCATCCACCATTTTCATAAGTTCGGGGGTGAGTTTGTTCAGACGGATAAAGCGCTGGACTTGCTTAACACTTTCACCGGCTTCATCCGCGACAATTTGGTTTGAACGACGCTCATCAAAATTCGGGCCAAGTTGGCCCGAATTTATTTTTGACGGTCTGCCGCTCTTTCGCTTTATAGCTTCCAGCTTCATCTGATACGCTTTCGCCTTTTCACTCGGTAGAATATGCTCTCGCTGGCAGTTGGAATCTACCATCAAAATAATAGCAGTATCATCGTCCATATCCCGCACTATGCAGGGCATAGTCTCCACGCCAGCCCGCTGGCTGGCATGGCAGCGGCGGTGGCCCGCTACAATTTCATACCCGCCATCTTGCCGAGGACGGACAATGGCCGGGGTCATGACACCGTATTCCTTGACACTGTCCACCATTTTGTCCATTTCGTCATCGTCACGGACTTGAAAAGGGTGATTCCGAAAGGGATGTAATTCCGTCAGCGGCAAAATTTGGATTTTCTCTAATTTTGCATCCTGCCGCTCCTGCTCACTCGAAAACAGATTATCGAGTGAGGGCAGATTGATGTTGCTGCCGTACTCTCTCATTCTCCGTCACCTCCTTGGCAAGCGCTTTGTATGCCAAACTGGCCGGGCCGTTGGCATCGTAAGTCAGCACGCTATGTGTACTGGCAGCGCTTTCTGCTGTGCGCGTACTGACCGGGATTTCTGCACGGTAAATTTTCAGCGCGTGACCGTAGGCACTGCGCAGGGCAGCACACACATCTTTGGATAGGTTGGTGCGCTTGTCCACCATCGTCAGCACAATGCCGTCAATATCCAACCGGGGATTGATACGGCGCTTTACTTGGTTGACGGATTTGAACAGGGACACCAGACCTTTGAGGGCGAAATGCTGTGCCTGCACAGGAATCAGCACTCGATCCGCCGCAACAAGCGATGCCACGGTGATGATGCCCAGCGAGGGCATACAGTCGATCAAGCAGTAGTCATATTTATCCTTAAACGGCTCCAATGCCTGTTCCATGATTTTTTCGTGCGCCATAACATTTACAAGGCTCACTTCCATATCAGACAGACCAATGTCGGAGGGAATGAAATCTACCTTTTCTTCATGGTGAATTACCACTTCTGGCGGCTTTTCGTCCTTGATAACAGATTCCATTAGGTCGCTGATTGTTGTGCCGTTTTCGGTGCCCGCATAGCCGAGATAGCTGCTCAAATCGCCCTGCGGGTCGGCGTCCACCAACAGCACCTTGTAGCCCATAGCCGCAAGTGCTGTGCCGAGGTTTACGGTGGTGGTCGTTTTACCCACACCGCCTTTTTGGTTTGCAACTGCAATAGTTTTCATATTCCGCTCCTTTACCGTTCCATGCTGATAAGTCTACGAGCCGCCAGCAGATAATCGTTATAGTCCTTGCCGATGGCCGGCGGCGCGTCCTGTACGATATATCCGCGTTCTGCAAGCCGTTTCGCAACAATTTTTGTGAAGTTCCGTCCGGGGTCGTCACGGTCAAAGCAAAGCGACACGCGCTTTACTTCGGGATGCTGCTGCAAAAAGTAGTCAATCGGCTGATGGTTCAACCCGCCCAGCGCCAAGTAGTGGACGCTGCGCCACGGGGAATCGTGTTTGTACTGCCGCAGCGTTGCGCCGGACATGGCATCAATAGGGGCTTCGTAGATTTCTACGGTATCGCAGGTTTCCGATTCGGCGGGAATCAGAAAGCCATACTGCTTTTGGCTGCCTGCGACATCTCCGCGAAAGCTGCCTTGACAGCCGCGCTGAAACGCAGAGCGCGGTACGCCGTTTTCATCTTTGCCCACAAAAACGCAGTTGCGGTAGTTGCCGCGTGTAGTTTGGTATATGATTCCACTACCCACACAGTAGCGCAGTACCTTGGGGCTGATACCGCGGTGCATCAGGTAGGCCGTTGCAACTTCGGCGTTCCTGTCCGCAGGCGGCAGCACAATGGGGCGGGATGTCTGCTGCTGCACAGGTGCTGCCTTAGCCGTCTGAACAGAGACCGGCATCGGTGTCATTTCGTTCAGCAACCGTACCGCTGAGACAAAATCCATGCCCTCGACCTTTACCAGATAGTCGAGTGCATTGTTGCCACCCTTGCTCTGCGAAAACCAGTGAAACAGCCCATTTGCGGGCGTGATAACAAGGCTGCTGTGCGTCTTGGTGCAATACTCCTTGTCCGTTTTGCGAACCAGTTCGCCGGGGTGGTAGGTTTCGAGATACTGCATTACGCTGATGCGCCTTGCCGCTTCGATGTTTTTCTGATATTTACCCATGATAACCTCCGATTTTTGAAATTAAAAAAGCACCTTGCCTGTGGACAGGTAAGATGCTTATAAGAGCCGATATTCTCTTTTTCAGTTGGCTGTTTCTTCAGCCAGCTGGAGAGGGGGTGTGGGGGAGAGGAACGCGCCGCGATCCCATTCCTATAAAAAGATATAGTTTCCCCTTGGATAGTTTTGACAGGCGTAACAAAGTGGCAGAATGACAGTTTTTGAATAATAGCGGGTCGCCAAACCGTTAGATAGTAGAAAAATGTCCGCTATTGGGTACTGCCGTTTTTTATGTGCTTTTATTTTCCGAATGCAATAGTTTTTGGTCTGCCATTTTTGAAAGATTGTCCACAATGTAAGAACAATTTTCGATTCCGTTGGGTCTGCCAGCTTTTCAATCGAGAGTGCGTTCGAAAATTGAAAATTATGCCGTAATGCGGCATCTTTTCGTTGAAGAAGAGCAGAAAATAAGTTCCTTGAAATTCCTAAAAACACCGCATATTTCCGCTCATTTGGGGCGACTCAAAATCCGTTGGTGGTGACACCGTATGGGTTCGACCCCCATCACCGGCATAAAAAAGCACCCTCGGCTTAGGCCGAGGGTGCTTTTTTATTTCCGGTGCTGAGGGGGCGAACAGCACGGCCGCCCGCGGGCGGTAAGCTCGCTGTGGAGCGCATTGAGACTGCTCTGGCCGACGGTATAAACTTCACTCAGGAGACCACGCTCTCCGGCGGCTACCCCAAACGGCTTTGCCCATCGCTTGCCGACGTAGCCAAGGTCCTACCTTACTGCGATGAAGCGCATTTTTTGATAACGACAACGGCTTTGTGCTGGTGGCCGGGTACTGCAATGGCCAACTGCTGCCCGTAGACAGCTGCCGCCTGCAATGGGTGCAGGAGCTGCCGGAAGCCATACACTTATAACCACAAACGAGGGACTATGGATACCAACACATTCAACACCACCGCCTTACAGGATGAGCTGACCGGGGCGTTGGTGGGGCTGGCGCGGGCGGCGGATACCGCCCCTGCGGTAAGCGATGCAACCTGGCGGGTGATGATCGAAGCCCTGGCGGCGAACAGCCCGGCTGCCGCCTGCAACGAGGCCGAAATCCTCTCGCTCATCGACCGGGTGCATGCGGAAAAGTTCAAGGTTGTGCCCGATTGTGCCATCTGCGCCTCTCCCTGCGGGCGGACGGCCGATTACAACATGGCCAACATCTGGAACGCACCGGAGGACATCCGCAGCTTAAAGGTGCTCATCCTCCTGGGCGTCCACGGGCTAGCGGGCTATGCGCACCGCGCCCTGGCGCTGGGCGTGCCGGACGACGAGGTGAACCGCTTTTTTGCCGAGGCACTGGCCACCATCGGTGAGGAACTTAGCCCGGAGTACCTGCAGCCCACCCTGCTGAAAACCGGCGAGATGGTCTGCAAGTGCAAGGTGCTGCTGGACAAAGCCAGCGCCGAAACCATCAGCACCCTCTCCCCCGCCGCGCCAACACAACCTACACAGTAACTGTCCACAGAATCAACAAGCTGCGCCCCGTCTATGCCGAGGTGCCGCCCCGGGTGGAGTATACCCTGCCCGACCTGGGCTACAGCTTAAAGCCCGTATTGGACACTATATGGGCCTGGGGCGAGGGGCACCAGGCGAAGATGCGGGGATAAATAGGGCAATACCGCATAATTCTAAGTGCCGATACGGCGAGCGAGGTGCGGCAGATGCCGTGCCGCAGCCGCCGGAGCGGTGCTTAAGCCGTCAGGCGGGAATTGTGCGGTATTGCCATAGGACAAAAACCGGGAGCACCCGTTGAAAGGCGCTCCCGGTTTGTTTTGTTTAATTCTGTACCATTTCGGGCTGCTTGCCGGCCAGGTCGTTGATGACCTCGCCTGCGATGATAAGCCCGGCCACGGCGGGGACGTAGGCGGTGCTGCCCGGCACCTGGCGGCGCTGGGTGCACTTGCGGGCGGTGCCCGGCGGGCAGATGCAGTGCTGGCTGCAGCTGATGGCCACATCGTCCACGGGGGTGATGGCCTTCTCCTTGGAGTAGACCACTTTCAGGTGCTTGATACCTCGCTTGCGCAGCTCGGTACGCATGACGCGGGCCAGCGGGCAGACGGACGTCTCGTAAATATCAGCCACTTCCAGCGCGGCGGGGTTGATCTTGTTGCCCGCACCCATACAGCTGATAATGGGCGTACCGGCGGCATCGGCCTGCATGATCATGGCCAGCTTGCCGGTGACGGTATCGATGGCGTCGACCACGTAGTCGTACTGGGTAAAGTCGAACTGATCCTTGGTATCCGGCGTGTAGAAGGTCTGGTAGATGTTGACCACGGCGTCGGGGTTGATCTCCAAAATGCGGTCGCGGGCGACCTCGACCTTGTACTTACCCACGGTCTTGCGGGTGGCTAAAATCTGGCGGTTGATGTTGGTCAGGCAGACCTTATCGTCATCGATGAGATCCAGCGTGCCGATGCCGCTACGGGCCAGCGCCTCGACGGTATAGCCACCCACGCCGCCGATGCCGAAGACCGCCACACGGGACTTGTACAGTTTTTCCATGGCCTCGTGGCCAAACAACAGTTCGGTTCTAGAAAATTGATTGAGCATTCCGTTCCCCTCACGCCAAAGGCATTAAGCTACTGATTTACTATGTTTTACAGCATTTGATTATAGAACAGATGCTCGGTTTTGTCAACAGGACGAGGAAATCGGGGTAGGATCGGCGCCCCCTTGAGGGGAGCCTTTATTGTTTAAAACCCCGTCATATCTCCCAAATCAATCTCCGTCTTGTTCCCCCAATCTCTGCGCAGGGCGATGGTTGCCGTACAATTTGTATTATCATGCAAAATTGACCATTGCGTATTACTGGTCACATCTTTGGGGTTCGGTTCCTGGCTGGCAGCCTGGAGTGCCTGCCAGGCGATGTCGGGGGTGATGGCTCCGGCGTTCGAGTCCAGCACTTCCTCAATGGCGTCGTATCGCTCGCGGCCATGGCCGTAGATGCCGTTTTTCTGGTTGGGCAGGACGTTCTCCTTGTACTTCACAAAGAAGTTCGTTACCTGCTGGCTGGGGGTCACGACCATCGGGCGGACCGGATCGTCACAGTCGTACTCGATCACGCGGCCGTCGCCGGCGGCATCGGTGATGTAAAAGTGATAGTCACGGCCGCTGGTGGCAAACATATCGTACTGCTGCAGCAGCTCCACGGCCTCGGCGGTGGTGGCAGCGCGGTCCAGCACCAGGCGGATGGCCATAGTGGTAGCCAGCACCGGCTTGCCGGTATCCTGTTTGGTTGGTTCGCTGTCCAGCGTCAGCACAGCAATAGAAACGCCCTTCTCGTTGATGCCGTCCAGGCAGGCAAAAGGTGCCAGCAGGCCGGCAATTTTGGCCTTGGTACTGGCATCGGCCTGGTTGGCACCCAGGTTATCCAGCGCGGCAAAGGCGATGGACTTGTAGCCGTCCTTGGGCGCGGTACACACCAGCATGGCCGAGGTATCCCGCTTGAAGTCGTAGTTGCGGCCCATCAGGTGGTCGCCGCCGGTCTCCTGGATGTGGAAGGCGCTGCAGCCGAAGGTAGGCGCTTTGATGGAGACGGGCAGCAGCGGCAGCGCCTGCTTGACGGCTGCATCAATAAAGCTTTGGTTATCCGCCGTGGTGTTGGCGATCATCTTGTCCAGGTCGTAGTCATAGCGGACCTGCATGCGGTAGAGGTTGTAATCATCGTAGTCGGTCAGTTTTTCGATAGAATTTGCGGTCTGGATGCGGCTGGCGTACAGCGCGCCGAAGCCCACAGCGGCCACGGCCACAACAGCCAGCACCCCCACAGCAATGCGGGCGGCAAGTTTCATAGCGGGTCCCTCCTTTTAGTGATTTGGCCCTCTATGCGAGGGGGCTCCCGCGAAGCGGGCGGGAGAGAGACTTTGGCATGGTCTCTCCTTCCGTCACGGCTTCGCCGTGCCACCTCCCTCACAAAGGGAGGCTTTTCTTTGTGCAAATTGTATCACATAACTTTGCATCTGCACAAGACCAGCTATGTAACTTTGGCGCGATACACAAAAACGGGCATAAAAAATGGGAGAAACCCACAAACGGGGTTTCTCCCATACACGATTGCAAAAGAGATCAGGCGTTGGCCTGAGAAGCAGCAACAGCGCAGGCGACAGTCATACCGACCATCGGGTTGTTGCCGGCGCCGATCAGACCCATCATCTCGACGTGAGCCGGGACGGAGGAAGAACCAGCGAACTGAGCATCGCCGTGCATACGGCCCATGGAGTCGGTCAGGCCGTAGGAAGCGGGGCCTGCTGCCACGTTGTCCGGGTGCAGGGTACGGCCCGTGCCGCCGCCGGAAGCAACGGAGAAGTACTTCTTGCCGTTCTCGATAGCCCACTTCTTGTAGGTACCGGCAACCAGGTGCTGGAAACGGGTGGGGTTGGTGGAGTTACCGGTGATGGAAACCTCAACACCCTCAGCCTTCATGATAGCAACGCCTTCCAGAACGTCGTTGGCGCCGTAGCACTTAACAGCAGCGCGCTCGCCGTCAGAGTAAGGGATGGTCTCGACGACCTTCAGCTCGCCGGTGGCGAAGTCGTAGTCGGTCTTGACATAGGTGAAGCCATTGATACGGCTGATGATCTGAGCAGCGTCCTTGCCCAGGCCGTTCAGGATAACACGCAGGGGCTCCTTACGAACCTTGTTGGCGGTACGGGCGATGCCGATAGCACCCTCAGCAGCAGCGAAGGACTCATGGCCAGCCAGGAAGGCGAAGCAATGGGTGTCCTCGTGCAGCAGCATGGCGCCCAGGTTACCATGGCCCAGGCCGACCTTACGCTGCTCTGCAACAGAGCCGGGGATGGTGAAAGCTTCCAGGCCTTCGCCGATGGCAGCAGCGC
>OLRJ01001159.1_pt1 | contig 23194 bp, 20 predicted proteins | sample 1672741 | NCBI WGS metagenome assembly OLRJ01 (sample SAMEA3136719, study PRJEB25190) | human gut metagenome | biome: human gut; feature: human-associated habitat; material: faeces | place: Austria | collected 2013
CCGCAATCCGCCGCCAGCCCGCCGCCGCCAGCCGCAACCCGGCCCCCGGCCCGCGTTACCTCACGCGATACTTCGCTAGCGTTGCCTTTAGCTTCTCGATCTCAATCGGCTTCGACAGGTGGTCGTTCATGCCGGATTCCTTGGCGCGTGCCACGTCCTCGATGAAGGCGTTGGCGGTCATGGCGATGATGGGCACGTCGGCGGCGTCGGGTTTATCGCACAGGCGGATGGCGCGCGTGGCCTCGTAGCCGTTCATCTCGGGCATCATGACGTCCATGAGGATGGCGTCGAACGCGCCCGCGGGCTTGGCTTGGAACAGCTCGAGCGCTTCCTTGCCGTTGTCGGCGGTGGTGACCAGTGCTCCGTCGTGTTCCAGCAGCGTCTGAGCGATCTCGGTGTTCAGCTCGTTGTCTTCGACCAGCAGGATGCTCATGCCGCAAATGTCGCATTCCTCGGCATCGCCCGACGCTTCCACGGCCTTCTCCGGCGTGCGGTTGATTACAAAAGGCAGGTCCACGGTGAACGTGGTGCCCCGGCCCAGCTCGCTTTTCACGGAAATGGTGCCGCCCATGTTCTTTAGGAGGGCCTTCACGATGGGCATGCCCATGCCCGTGCCCTGGTAGTTGCTGCGCGCGTCGTTGTTGGCCTGCGCGAACGGCTCAAACAGGTGTTTGAGGAACTCCGGCGACATGCCGATGCCCGTGTCGCTGATGATGAAACGGTAGACAACCTTGTCCCCGACCAGGTCCATCTGCTCGGCCGAGCAGTGCACGGAGCCGCCGGGTTTGTTGTACTTGATGCAGTTCTCCACCAGGTTCAGGAACACGCGGCGCACGTGCAAGGGGCTTCCGTATACGTCGGGGTAGGCGAAGGTGTCCGGGCCGCTGGTGGTCAGCGTGACGTCGCGGCTTTTCGCGCGGATCTGCCCCAGCACGAAGATGTCACGGCACAGATTCGTCAGGTTGAATGGCAGGTTCTCAAGCTCAACGGCGTGGTCCTCGATCTTGCTCATCTCCAGGATGTCGTTGATCAGCGTGAGCAGATGGTTGGCGCCACCTTGGCTTTCTCGCGGTTTTGGCTGTTCGCTTCCGCGTCGTCGGGGTGCTGCCCGTTGAGCTCCAAAAGCCCTAGGATGCCGTTGAGCGGCGTGCGGATGTCATGGCTCATGCGCGAGAGGAACGCGGTCTTGGCGGCGCTGGCCTCCTGCGCCCTGCGTTGCGCCTCGCGCGCGCTGTGCAGCGCCCACGCCAGGATGGCGATGACGCCTACAAGCAACGTGCCGATGCCCGTGAGGATGGCAACGCGGTTGTGCTCGACGAACTGGGCGAACTCGGATTGCCCATCGGAATAGGAATAATGCGAATACGCGCTTGCCGCGATGTCGTCGGCGGCGCTGACGATGCCCTTGTTCACGATGCTGAGCAGCTGGGCGTCGCCTTGCCGCAGCCAGCAGGCAAGCCCGATGCTCTTGGGCATCTCGGCGGTGACCAGGTTGCCCAGATCGACCTCGTCGCGCAGCGTGTCAAGCCCGGTAACGGTCATGATCATGCACGTTGCCTTGCCCGCCTTGATGGCGTCGATGCATGCATGGGCGTCGGGGTATTGCGTGATGGTGGCTTCGGGGTAGCGTACGTGCAGGTCGCTGCTGTCCAGCAGCGAACGGTCGTGGAACGCGATGTTCTTCAGCGCGTCGTCAAGGTTGCCGCCCGTGTAGATGGCCACAAGCGAGGTGGTGGTTACTGCCGACGACTGGATGAACCCCGCCTGCTCGGCAAGCCAGTAGTCCATGTTGATGGGCATGGCCACGTCGATGCTGCTGTCGCGCAGCGCGTTGGTAAGATCCTTGTTCGACTCGAACGGCACGGCGTTCACCGTGATGCCGTATTGTTTCTCCAGCGTGCTGACCAGGGCGGAAAGCGAGCCTTCGATCTGCCCGTCCTCCCCCTGATTGGAGAACGGCAGCAGGTCGTCCAAGTACCCGAAGGTGATAGTGTTGCCGTGGCTGGCAAGCCAAGCGCTCTCGGGGCCGTTCAGCGCCGACGATCCGCTGTTGCGCGCGGAATAGCGGGTTTTGACCTCGTCGTTGTAGCGCGGATTGGTGCTTCTGAGCATGGCCATGGCCGTGTTGATGTCGTCCATAAGGTCCTGGCGCGATTTGGGCACGGCGAAGAAGTAGTTGCTCTCGCCCACGGAGAACACGGGCATGGCGTCGGCCGACGAGATGGTGTCGTTCATGATGATGGCGTCCACCTCGCCGGAAGAAAGCGCGTCGAACAGCGCATTGCCGCTGCTGTAATAGCGGTAGTCGCAGCTGATGCCCTGATTCTCGATCCACTGCTTGCCCACCTCGGTTTGCACGACGTCGGGGTTGACGCCGACGGTCATGCCGTTGAGCGCGGCCGGGTTGCCCGCCCCCAGCGCATCGTTGGTGGGTTTCGCGAAGATGTAATAGTGCTCCACGCCCTGAGGATTCGACGAGTACAGCAGCTTCTCGGCGCGCTCGGGCGTGTAGGAGATGTTGGGCATCAGGTCGATCTCGCCGTCCTTCAGCTTCTGTATAAGCCCGGGGAAGGTGCCGGGGACGTACTCGTATTTCCAGCCGGGCGTGTAGTAGGACAGCGTTTGCAGGTACTCGTAGCCCCAGCCGGACAGGTACTCGCCGGGCATGCCGTTTTGGAAGCCCTGGTTGCTGAGCAACCAGCCCACGCGCACGGTTTTGACCTCGGGGGAACTGGATTGCGAAGGGGCATCAGCCGCTTCGGCTTGGGCGGATGCCGGGCAAAGCGGCGCCAGCGAGATGCAGGTAACGGCAAGTACGGCGCTCAACGCAAGCGCGGCGGCGCGTCGGCCAACGGCGCGGAGCGTGTACGAGTGTTTCAAGGCGGTCTCCCCCAAGTGATAAGCACAGAAGCGATGCACAAGCGATTCTAGCAGATGAACCGGGGCGCGCGGGGAGAGCGGCCCCAGTAAAGGCCGCGGAAATCGCGCAGCCCGTGCCGGGGCCGCCCCATGCAGGCTGCGGGGGAATGCACGCCAGCGTCATCAGGTGAAACGCGGTAAACGTCGGCGGGGGCAAGCGGAAACGCCGCCCGCGAGCCACGCTTGGGAGCATCCCTTCGCACGATATGAAACAGCTTTCACAAAGACCCACATAAAACCGCGCTTATTGCAGAAACATGTGCTCTCGGGCATTGCATGCGAAGATGTAGGGGGCATAACAGCATTTTTTACAACACAGCAATTATTCCCGTGTATTATTACGAGATGGAAAACAAGCCGATGGCACGTTTTCCGCATCGTGTCGGGGCCACCGCGTCGCTGAAAATGTCGTGCCACCGACACTGCGGCGAAACCCCATTAGCGCGTTTTCCGTAGGCCGGCACGCCCAGGCGCGGCGGCCTGCACCATACCAGGGTGCCCTGAACAACATCGCGTTCGGTGTTCGTTGGCGCCAGGGGAATGAATGCGTTTTCCAACAGCCACCTGCCGCACCATGGCGGGCTGGCGCAGCCATCCCAAAATTCAGGAAGCCAAGCGGAAAGGGGCGGCCCATGTGGTACGTCGTGCAAGTTGAAACCGGCCGCGAGAAGACGGCATGCGACGACATCAAGCAGGCGGCCAACGATGTGCTGGACGAATGCTTCGTCCCGCAGTACCTGACCGGCAAAAGACGACCCGATGGCACCTGGATTCCTTCGAAGGAGCGCTTGTTCCCCGGCTACCTGATCTGCGTGACGGCGCAGGTAGATGAGCTGGCCGACAAGCTGCGCCGCGTGAGAAGCCTCACCAAGATCCTGGGAAACGACAACGCATTCATACCCCTGACCGAAGACGAACGAGCGTGGGTGCAAAAGGTCACCCAAAAAGACCAGCGAACCGTCGGGGAGTCCGTGGGCTACATGGAAGACGGCAAGCTGGTGATTGTGGAGGGCCCGCTAAAGGGCAGGGAAAACTGGGTGCGCAAGGTGAATCATCGCAAGCGCCTAGCGTATCTGGAAATGCCGATGGGCGGCCGCACCGTGCGAGCCCAAGCAGGCCTGCAAATGGTAAGCAAAACCCAAGGCAAACTAATGGACAGGGAAAAGTGAGCAAAGATAGCAGCGAGACAATGGAATACTCAGCAGGAGCGCAAGCTTTGGTAGCGGGGGCGTACGCGAAACCATGCGTTTCCGATGTGAAGCTTGTTGCCGATTCGGTAGAAGATACCGCTTACGGAAACGAAGTTCGTCGCGAAGCCGCTCAAGTTAACGAAGCCGGCAAGTACGAACCCAAGCTTACCGAGAACGGTATTCCAGCTGATGTGCTCGCAAAGCTGCTGCCTGGCGACGATGTGGTTGAGCTTTCCGAGCCTGTTGTTGGCGGCGGCGTAGCTTATCGTTTTGTGAAACGTGCGTTCGACGTTGTCTCGTGCGGGTGTGCGCTCATCGTTCTTGCTATCCCTATGGGAGTCATTGCCCTTAAGATTAAGTCCGAATCTTCCGGTCCCGTCATCTACGCGCAGAGACGCGTGGGTAAGGGTGGGAAGATTTTCAACGTTTACAAGTTCCGTTCCATGTATACCGATGCCGAGGCGCGTGGCGCTCAGTGGGCGCAAGGCGATGATCCGCTGATCCGCGTGTGACGCCCTTCGGCAAGGTTATGTGCAAGACTCGCATGGACGAGATTCCGCAGTTCTGGAACGTATTCAAGGGCGATATCCCTTTGCGCATATTAAAAACGCGCCCGGAGTTCTCTGAGAAATCTATGGGTGCGTTCGCGCTTCCCGCCAAATCTAGCACGAACAAAGAAGAGGCGTTTTCGCAGGTCGTGAGCTGTTTCGCGAGTGGCCTGCGGATGCGCCGCATTTCTGAGTTCGATTATAAACGCGTTGGCAGCATGGGAGGGCAATTTCTTGCAAAACTCGTTTTTAAGGCGGTGCGCGCATAGTGGCCAGTGATTTCACGGCCGTTTGCGAGCCCGCGAAGGCGAGGTCCGACGTTTGGGATTCACCGTCAGGCGAAGCCAGGCGAGCGACGGGGAACAACAGTACCTTGGAGCGCAAAACTGTGCGCAGCGGCCTCGCGTATGACATCAATGGCGGTGGGGTCTCAGCCGAAAGCTCCGAGCGCGCCAGACGCCTCAAGGAGGAGCTTGGGAGCGTGCCGGTTACCGGCATCGAGGACAGGGTGGCGTACCGCTTTGTTAAGCGTGCGTTCGACATCGTTTTCAGTGCGGCGGTGCTCATCGTGTTTTGCTGGCTGTACGCCATCATCGCGGTCCTCATCAAGGTTGACGATCCGAAGGGCCCCGTGTTCTTCAGCCAGGAGCGAGTGGGCAAGGACGGCAGAACCTTCCGGATGCTGAAGTTCCGCAGCATGTGCGTGGACGCCGAGGACAAGCTCGCCGAGCTCAGGGAGCTCAACGAGAAGACCGGTCCGGTATTCAAGATCGCCGAGGACCCGCGTATCACCCGCGTGGGCAAGTGGCTGCGCAAGCTGTCGCTCGACGAGCTGCCCCAGTTCATCAATGTCCTGCGCTCGGATATGAGCATCGTGGGCCCGCGTCCCGCGTTGCCGGCTGAGGTCGCGACCTACGACGACTACCAGCGACAGAGATTGCTGGTCAAGCCCGGTCTCACCTGCTACTGGCAGACTCGTCGCAACCGCGACTCCATCACATTCGACGAGTGGGTTGACCTCGACCTGCTTTACATCAAGAAGTGCTCCGTATGGAGCGATTTGAAGCTGATTATTCAGACCGTGGGCGTCGTGCTTACGGCACAGGGGAATTAACAATGAAAGAGAAGAAAATGAAAATCGCAGTCGCCGGCACCGGCTATGTGGGCCTGTCCCTTGCTGTCTTGCTCTCACAGCACAATGAGGTGTACGCGCTTGATATCGTACCCGAGAAGGTCGAGAAGCTCAGGCAGTTCATCTCCCCGATTCAGGATAACGAGATTGAACGATTCCTGGCCGAGGCGAAGGCGGGTACGAAGAATCTTAACCTTCACGTAACTGTAGACGCCGCCGAGGCATATAGCGGTGCGGACTACGCCGTCGTGGCGACGCCGACGAACTACGACTCCGACCGCAACTTCTTCGACACGAGCTCGGTGGAGGCCGCAATCAGCGCCATCCGCTCGGTGAACCCCACCGCATGGATTGTCATCAAGTCGACCATCCCCGTGGGCTACACGGAGAGCCTGCGCGAGAAGATGGGCGATAGCCGTATCATCTTTAGCCCCGAGTTCCTGCGCGAGAGCAAGGCTCTCTATGACAACCTGCACCCCAGTCGCATCGTTGTGGGTGCTCCAAAGGGCGACGTTGAGGCCGTTGATGCGGCTGAGAAGTTTGCAGAGCTTCTGGTTCAAGGTGCGGACCCGGCCGAGTTGACCCGCACCAACGCCGACGGCACCGTTGGCGTTCCGAAGCTCGTGCTGGGCATCACCGAGGCAGAGGCCGTGAAGCTTTTCGCGAACACCTATCTTGCCCTTCGCGTGGCCTACTTCAACGAGCTGGACACCTATTGCGAGGTTCGCGGGCTCAACACCCGCGACGTCATCGAGGGCGTCTGCCTGGAGCCTCGCATCGGTTTGCACTACAACAACCCTTCCTTTGGCTACGGCGGCTACTGTCTGCCTAAGGACACCAAGCAACTCTTGGCCAACTACAAAGACGTGCCTCAGAACCTTATCGAGGCCATCGTGGACGCGAACCGCACCCGCAAGGACTACATCGCAGACGAGGTGCTGCAGCTCGTCTGGGATAAGGTGTACGAGGGCAAGCCCAAGCCCGTGGTGGGCGTGTACCGTCTGACCATGAAGACCAATTCCGACAACTTCCGCGCCAGCTCCATCCAGGGCGTGATGAAGCGTGTGAAGGCAAAGGGCGTGCCGGTTATCGTCTACGAGCCCACGCTCGACGCTCCCGAGTTCTTCGGCTCCGAGGTGACACACGACCTGGAGGCCTTCAAGGCTAGGTGCGACGTGATCGTGGCCAATCGTTGGAGTGACGACCTTCTCGACGTAGCGGGCAAGGTGTACACCCGCGATTTGTTCAAGAGGGACTAGGTGACGGGCATGACTCAACGCAAAGTCCTCGTCACCGGAGCCGCTGGCTTCATCGGCGCGTTCCTGGTGAAGAAGCTGTTGGAAACGACAGACGACAAGATCGTTGGCTTGGACAACGTGAACAGCTACTACGATCCCGGCATCAAGGAGGCTCGCCTGCGCATGCTGGCTGAGGCCGATGTCGATGGCCACTTCGAGTTCGTGCGCGGCGACCTGTGCGACGCGGCGCTCATCGAGCGCTTGTTCGCCGAGAACGGCTTCGACGTCGTCGTCAACCTGGCCGCACAGGCCGGCGTACGTTACTCCATCGAGAATCCCAAGGCCTACATCGACAGTAACCTTATCGGCTTCTTCAACATACTGGAGGGTTGTCGCCACCACCCGGTGAAGCACCTGGTGTATGCGAGCTCGAGCTCGGTCTACGGTGGCAACGAGAAAGTGCCCTTCAGCGAGGATGATCGCGTTGACTCACCGGTGTCGCTTTACGCCGCCACCAAGAAGTCCAACGAGCTGATGGCTGCAGCTTATTCTAAGCTTTACTCTATTCCGGCCACGGGGCTTCGCTTCTTCACGGTATATGGGCCTATGGGGCGCCCTGACATGGCGTACTTCGGCTTCACCGAGAAGCTGCGCCGCGGAGACACCATAAAGATTTTCAATATGGGCGACTGCAGGAGAGACTTTACTTACGTGGACGACATCGTGGAGGGCGTGTACAGGGTTATGGGCGGAGCTCCCGAGGTGAGGATGGGTGCCGACGGCTTACCTATGGCTGCGCACCGCGTGTACAACATAGGTAATTCTCATCCAGAGAGCCTGTTAGATTTTGTGGATACTTTGCAGCGTGTGTTGGTTGAGGAGGGCGTGCTGTCAGCAGACTATGACTTCGAGGCGCATAAGGAACTGGTGCCCATGCAGCCCGGCGACGTACCCGTGACCTACGCAGACACGAGCGCCCTCGAACGCGATTTCGACTACAAGCCGACCACTCCCTTGGAGGACGGACTGCGTGCCTTCGCCATGTGGTATCGCGAATACTATGGGGAGTGTTGACGACGTGCGCATCGCGATGATAGGCCATAAGCGTTATGGCTCGCGCGAGGGCGGCGTTGAGGTTGTGGTGACCGAGCTTGCGCGGCGTATGGCGGCATTGGGCCATGAGGTGACCTGCTACGACCGAAGCGGCTCAGATGTGATGACCGGCGACGCTGTGCAGACAATCGAGCGCGTTGTGGACGGCGTGCGCGTGGTGCCCGTGCGTACCATCGACAAGAAGGGCCTGGCGGCTCTCAGCTCGTCGTACTTTGCAACTCTAGCCGCAATCAAGGATCGCCCAGACGTCATACACTATCACGCCGAGGGCCCATGCGTGCCGCTGCCGTTAGCCAAACTAGCGGGAGTCAACACCGTGGCGACCATTCATGGCCTGGATTGGCAGCGCGCCAAGTGGGGAAGGCTTGCCAGCGCGTATATCAAGATGGGCGAGAGGGCGGCGGCGACTAAGGCGGATGCATTGATCGTGCTCTCCGAGGCCAACAGGGCTTACTTTAGGCAGACTTACGGCCGTGAGGCCGTGTTCATACCCAACGGCGTCGACGATAAAGCCGCAAGGGCCGCGGACTCTATCAAGGCGAGGTGGGGTCTCGACAAGGGTTCCTACCTGCTGTATCTTGGGCGCCTGGTGCCCGAGAAGCGCCCCGAGTTGCTGATTGAGGCTTTTAAGAAGCTAGAAACCAATAAGCGCCTGGTCATTGCAGGCGGCGGTTCGGACACGTCCGAGTTTGAGAAAAAGCTGCATGTGCTTGCCGAGGGAGATATACGTATCCTGTTTACAGGGTTTGTTTCCGAAGAGCCCCTGGAGGAGTTGTACTCAAACGCCTATGCCTACGTGCTGCCCTCTGACGTTGAGGGTATGCCTATGAGCCTGCTTGAGGCTATGGCTCACGGTCGGTGTTGCGTGACGAGCGATGTGCCCGAGTGCGCCGACGTGCTGGCCGGGGCTGGGCTGACATTTAAGAAGGGTGACGCGGCCGACCTGAGACGCGTCCTTCAGGATGCTCTCGGCGATTCTGCGATGGCTTCCCGTCTTGGGATTGCGGCCCGCGAGCGCGTCAACACGACATACGATTGGGACTCCGTGGTTAAGCGGACCCTCGCTTTATACGAAGGAGAGGCCCGATGAAAATCGTCCTCGCGAACTATCGCTACTACGTCTCGGGCGGCCCCGAGATTTACATGTTCAACGTGAAGAGACTGCTCGAGGAAGCTGGGCACACTGTCATCCCGTATTCAGTGCGAAGCCCTCTAAATGAGGAGACGCCTTTCGCGCGTTATTTCCCGCATGGGAAGAGTGAGTCGGGTGACGCTTACTTCGATAACGTCAAGAAGACTCCAAAGAATGTAGCGAGGTTGCTTTCCTGCGCGTTCTACAACATGGAGGCCTACAAGAATCTGCGTCGTCTCATCCGCGACGAAAAGCCTGACGTGGTGTACGTGCTCCAGCAGATCAACGCTCTGTCGCCGAGTGTGTTTAAGGCTGCCAAGGATGAGGGTGTGCGCGTGGTGCACAGGCTATCCGATTTTAATATCATGTGTCCGCGATCGGACTTCCTGTGCGACGGTCAGATATGCACGGCGTGTATCGGTGGTGATTACTCCAAGGCGCGCGAAAGGCGCTGCTGCCACGGCTCGCGCGCCACGACTGAGGTGCGCGTGGCCTCTATGAAGTTCCACCGAGCCCGGAGGCTCTTCGGCTGCGTGGACTCCTTCGTGTGCCCCACGACCTTCACGGCATCATTGCTCGAGAAGTCGGGCGTGGACAGGGGCAAGGTCAACGTGGTGCCGACCTTCGTGCCCACATACGAGCGCAGGGTCGAACCTGCGCAGGGCGACCCCTACGTGCTGTATCTCGGGCGTATCAGCCATGAGAAGGGCGTAGACCTGCTTGTTCAGGCGGCTATCGACCGACCGGGTCTGCGCCTGAAGGTGACGGGAAGGACTGACGACGAGTATGCGAAGGGCATCATGGCACAGGTTGAGGCTGCCAATGCAGCCGACCGCATTAAATTCGTGGGGTTCGTGAAAGGAGCCGAGAAGGACGCCCTGATCGACGGAGCCGCGTGCATTGCGTGCCCCTCGACGTGGTACGAGAATATGCCGAACGCTGTTCTGGAGGCTTATGCGCATGGCAAGCCAGCTGTTGTATTCAATGTGGGCTGTATGCCCGAGATCGTTGAGGATGGCGAAACGGGCGCCGTGGTGCCGTTTGGGGACACTGACGCCCTGGGGAGGGCTGTGGCGCGCTATGTTGGCGATTCGGAGCTTTCCAGGCTTCATGGAGGCAACGGCCTAGCACTTGCGAACGACAGGTACACTGCACGGAAGCATTTGGAAACGCTGACGGGCATCTTACAGCCAGGCGGCGAGCGAGGAGATAGATAGACATGGCAGACAAGAAGCTCAACGGTACCGTCATAGTGACGTACCGCTGCAACGCGCGGTGCACCATGTGCAGCCGCTACAAGGCGCCCAGCCGCCCCGACGAGGAGCTGTCCATCGAGACGATAAAGAAGCTCCCCAAGATGTACTTCACCAACATCACGGGAGGCGAGCCCTTCATTCGCCAGGACCTAAAGGATATCGTGCGGGAACTCTACAAGAAGTCCGACCGCATCGTGATCTCCACCAACGGCTTCTTCACCGACCGCATCATCGACCTGTGCGAGGAGTTCCCCAACGTCGGCATCCGTATCTCCATCGAGGGCTTGCAACAGACCAACGACAAGATCCGCGGCCTGGAGAACGGCTACAACCGCGGATACGCCACGCTCAAGAAGCTCGTCGAGCTCAAGCACCCCGACGTGGGCTTCGGCATGACGGTGCAGGACCTCAACGCGCCCGACCTGGTGCCGCTCTACAAGATCTCCGACGAGCTGGGCATGGAGTTCGCCACGGCGTCGCTGCACAACAGCTTCTACTTCGTCGAGGCCAAGAACATCATCCACGACCGCCCCATGGTGGCCAAGAACTTCGAAGACCTGGTCAACGAGCTGCTCAAGTCCAACAGCCCCAAGAAGTGGTTCCGCGCCTACTTCAACCACGGCCTCATCAACTACATCTACGGCCAGCCGCGCCTACTGCCCTGCGACATGGCGTTCGACACCTTCTTCATCGACCCCTACGGCGACGTCATGCCCTGCAACGGCACCAAGGACAAGGAGGTCATGGGAAACCTCAACGAGGAGTCTTGGGACGAGCTGTGGAACTCCGACCAGGCCGAGGCCGTGCGGGCGAAGGTGCGCCACTGCGACCGTAACTGCTGGATGATAGGCAGCGTCTCCCCGGCCATGCACAAGTATATCTGGAAGCCCGCCGCCTGGGTGATAAAGCACAAGGCGAAGAGCTTGTTGGGCATGAAGGCCTACGATATGCACGAGCTAAAAGTGGTGCGCGACTACGAGGAGGGCCGCGTGACCAAGGAACAGTTGGACGCGTGCTCGACCTGCGACATGTGCGCCCAGGTGAATGATGGCCTGAGTGCCGCCAGCAAGGCCGACGCGCACGTGTATGAGACGCATGAGGCGCTGTAGGTATGGTCGATGTTTCATTGGGGGCGCCTAGGGCGTCACGCCGCTCATCGCTGTTTCTTGAGACCAGCGTGGGGGATCTCGCTCTGCTATTGTTTCTGAATTTGGCGCTTTTCGGAGAGGCAATCCAGAGCGCGATGGGCTTTTCTTATTGTGATGAGATTGCGACTATTGCCGTGGTGTGCGCCGCCTTTTTTCGATTTCATGCAAGCAAAAACGCTCTTGCCGATGGCATGTCAACTTCGTCCAGACTTGCTCTGGTATGGTTGTTTGTGGTAGTTTCCGCAGCTTTCCTCGGCAATGCGTTCTGCGGGGTCCATGCATCAACCGCGGCGATTCTGACGGATTTTCTTACTTGCTGCAAATTCCCAATTGCGCTAATTGCCTCAATCTATGCCTTTGCTTGTTCTGAACGCCTTTCTGCGCTTTTCGAAATCGAGGCGAAGATTCTTCTTGTCGTGATGACGGTGCTTGGAATCGGGAATCTGTTTTTCGATTTCGGTATGGGATCGGAGGCTCGATTTGGCATCAGGGCTTCTTTTACTTTTGTGTTCGACCATCCGACATACCTTGTATTTTGCGCTGCCGGGCTTACGGCGTTCCTCATGAAGGATAGGGGGCGCAACATGCCTTTTATTGTCATGGGCATGCTTGTTGTTTTGCTGTCGCTGCGGTCAAAGGGCTTTGCATTTGCGGCAGTCTGTCTCCTGTTGCTCTTGACCTTTGGCAAGAGCAACAGGCTTTCGGTGGTGCATATTGCGCTGGGGCTGACAGCCGTAGCGCTTATCGGCATGGATCAGTACATCAACTATTACCAATCCGCAGGATACGCAAGAGGCGAGCTGGCTCGCCAGGCGATTGCCGTCGCAAACGATTATTTCCCGCTCGGGACTGGCTTCGCGACGTATGGGTCCGCCGTCACCGCTCAGATCGATAATTACTCGCCGCTTTATTACGCGTACGGACTTTCTACTGTTTGGGGTCTTGCCCCTGGGGCTGCATCGTTTTTGAGTGACACTTTTTGGCCTACGGTCTTGGCGCAGTTCGGTTATTTCGGGCTGGTTGCCTTTGCCGCTCTTTTAATTGCTCTGTTCGCCATGTGCTATAAGGCAGGGGGGGGTCTCGCCTCCCAGTCATTTGTATTTTTGCCTATCTCCTCATCTCAAGCACGTCTGAGAGCTCGTTCTTTAATCCGAGCGCTGCCTATCTTGCAATGTGCGCTGGGCTTGCGATTTGCCCCGCTGGGGAGCGACGCTCATGATGACGGTGGCTCTTTCAGCATTTCCCTGCATAGATCTCTCTCGCGTTTTGCGGGGGTGGTTCGCAGTGCTTAGCGGCGCAAAAAGAAGATGTGAGGGCGCAACTGCCTTCTCGGTCATCGCTTTATTGGTCTGTCTTTTCGCTTTCTGCTCTTCGCTTATCACATACCGTGTGAGCATCCTGCTGTTTGCTTCGGCAATTGTTCTGGTTGCAATCTTGGCGGTTCGAAGTGGGCGGCTTCTCGAATTTGACTTGCGCGCAATCGTTCCGGTTCTGCCTTGGCTCCTCGTGGCTGTTATGGCGGCTGTCGGTTATGTCGCTGGCGGCGGCTACGACCTTGCCGCCACTGTCGCGCTGGTCTGTACCGTGGCCCTGGCCGTTTTCTCGGTTGAAAATACGAAATGGATTGAGCCTACAATCACCGTATTCATCGCGGTCCTGCTCGTTTTTGCCATCGCGACTATAGCCTGCTACGTTTTTCCTCAGCTATATTCAGGCTTTATCAAGCCGACTTTCTATTCCAACGTTCCAATGGCTCAGGACTATCGGTCAGGTTTGGCATCGCACTATAGCCATAACGGGACATTCTGCACAATAGGCTTCATTCTCACTTCGGCTTTAGCGTTTTACGATTCTCAAAAGACGAGAAGCAAGCGGTTCTACGTCTTTCTTGCTCTTGTCTTCTTTGTAGCCTTGGTGCTTACGACCAAGAGAGCGCATCTGCTTTGCGGCATATTCGCGGTCGGTTTTGTCTACCTGATTTCAAACAATCAGCATCGGTATCTAAAGGCCATCGGGGTCGGTGCATTGGTGGTTCTGGCGGTTGCCGTGCTTGCGCCGCTCATCCCTGGTATCGAGGCGACAATCGAAAGGTTGACCACCACTTTCTCGAGCAACACAAGCTTTGAGGACAATGTCAATAACAGGACTTATTTGTGGGATTACGCCCTCAACGGTCTTGCTCAGTCGCCCGTGTTCGGGCATGGGTGGACGAGCTACTGCTATCGCTGGCCAGACGGCGTGACGATTACCTATATGGCCCATAATGAGCTGCTTAACCTCCTTTACGAAACAGGCTATGTGGGCACAGCCATTGTTTTGCTGGGCTGTGCAGCGAGCCTGTTGCTCACGTTCCACACGATTGCCTTGACCGATGACGGGCATTTCAAGGCGTACCTTCGCCTGTCTTTGTGCGTTCAGATTTTTTTCTTGACATACGCTTTCACGAGCGGGGCTTTGTTTACGACTATCCCAAACCTGATTACCTATTTCCTCGCCGTGGCGATTATGGCGAGCATTAGGTGGGGCGCGCTGAAGCGGGATCGAACGCCGATAACATTGCATGGGGGAAACAGATGAGCCTGATTTCGAAAGCAACTCAATATATCAAGCACCCGCTCAGGGTGTATTCTCTGGTCTCGCGCGCAGGGTTGACGCGCTTCGTTCCGGATGAGCAACACTTGCGCATCATGTACAGAGCGCTAATCGGTAAGAGGCTCGACTTGAATAACCCGCAGGGGTTCAACGAAAAACTCAACTGGCTGAAACTGCACGACCGTAACCCGCTTTACAACACACTTGTAGACAAGTTGGCGGTAAAGAAGTGGGTTTCCGACAAAATCGGCGAGAAGTACGTCACTGAGACTTATGGATACTGGAGAGATGTCGAGGACGTCTCGATAGATGGGCTTCCTAACCAGTTTGTCCTCAAAACAAACCACGACAGCGGTGGAGTCGCGATTTGCCGCGATAAGGCGACTTTCGACTTCGATGCGGCGAAGAAGCTCCTCGCAAAGCATTTGAAGCGTAACTATTTCTGGTGGACCCGGGAGTGGCCGTATAAGGACGTCATCCCCGTGGTGATGGCCGAGGAATACCTCGAGGACGAAGGGCATGAGTCCGGTCTGGTCGATTACAAGGTTACCTGCTTCGGGGGCAAGCCGACCCTCATCGAGGTGCATAGGGGCAGGTTCGGCGAGCATACCTGCAACTACTACGACGCCGAGTGGAATCCCGTTCGCATAGACTGGGCTGGAATCCCCGTTTCTCCCGTCGAGGTTGAGCGTCCGGAGAATCTGAAGGAGATGCTTGAGCTGAGCGCTGAGCTTACGCGGGGGATACCGCAAGTTCGCTGTGACTGGTACGTGCTTGGAGAAAGGCTGATATTCGGGGAGCTGACGCTTTTCAACGGGGCGGGGTTGGATCCGATTGACGATGAGAGCGACTCAAAGCTGGGCTCTTTGATTGACCTCGGCCTGGCTCACGGCGATTAATTGTTGGCCGAGAAGACTATCTAAAGGCGGTATGGGACATGAAACTCGGAATCGTTACCTTGTACGGTGACTTCAATTATGGCAATAGACTGCAGAACTATGCGCTGAGCACTGTGCTGCGCGGTATGGGGCACGATGTTGTGACCCTGGTCACAGTTCAGAAGACCTCCGCTATCAAGGGGTTCTACCGAAAGCACTTCGAGAAGGAGGGCGGGAAGATCAGGCTCAAGACTCGCAAGGAGCTCAACAGGGACGCCGCGTTCTCTGAGTTCACGAGCCGTAATATTCCCACCAGGTTCATCAAATCCGAGCGGGGCCTTTCGGGGTCTCTTAACGAGGAGTTCGATTCCTTCGTTGTAGGAAGTGACCAGGTTTGGAACCCCCTCTGGTGGGGCGACGATCTGGATTGCTGCTACTCCAACGACTACCTACTCCGATTCGCGGATGCCGACAAGCGAGTGGCCTACTCGGCGAGTTTCGGCCTGGATTCAGTCCCCGATATGTGGAAGGCCCTGTTCAAGGACGAGCTCGGCAAATATAGGGCCATAAGCGTACGCGAGGAGGCTGGTGCGAGCATCGTCGCCGATATGGTCGGGAGCAAGCCCGCCGTGACGCTCGACCCCACCATGCTACTTGATGCCGAGGAGTGGCGCGAGGTGGAGGCGGACGTGCAGCCGAGCGGAAAGTACGTATTCCAGTTCAACCTGGGGGAGCGGTCGGACGAGCAGATTGAGCTCGCGCGCCAACTTGCCAGCAGGGGCTATGAAATCATCGACTACATGGACCCGCAGTGTCGTTACTTCGGAGGCGATCCCTCGGAGTTTCTTTCCTTGCTCGACGGCGCGGCGTGCGTTCTCACCGACAGCTTCCACGCCTCGGTCTTCTCCATCCTCTTCCGCCGACCGTTCGCTGTGTTCGGGAGGAAGCATGCCAACGGCTCGAACATGAACAGCCGCATCAACACGCTGCTCGGGACTTTCGGGCTTGAGGGGCGCTGGTGCTTGGAAGGCGCAGACGCTGCTTTTAGTTGCGATTTCAGCGGCGTTGACGCAGCCTTGGATGTGTACAGGCGCCTGTCCCTGGATTACCTGAACAAAGCCCTCGTGCGTTAAACGAGCCGATGAACTGCTGAGGATTCACCATGTCTCTTAAGACAACAGTAAAGAACGCAATCTACGACGTCACCGATGATCTGCTCGTCGGCCATGCGCATAAGGTAGAGATAGCGAAGTTCCGAGACCCGAAAAGAACTGCGATTCTCGAGCAGGCCGATTTGACCGATGACCAGAAGCGCGCCATCGACGACTTCTATGTCGAGAACTACGGCAAGAAGATCCCCTATACCTGGCATCGCCACAACCTGGCGATCTCCGGCAACTTCGATGCGCGGTTCTTCCCGGAGCTGCTGTTCATCCCTGAGTTCGAGCGCTACATGAACCAGCCTTCCGAGTACGCGACGGTTTTCGAGGATAAGAACCTCCTCTACCTCTTTGCCGATGAGGCCGATGTGAGGACCACAAGAAGCTTGCTCACGAGAACGGCAGGGATTTACCGCGATGCAAACATGAAAGAGCTTACCGAGCGGGAGGCTCTTGATTTTGCGGGAAGCGTCGGAAAATGTTTCGCGAAGCCGACGGTCGGCACCTGCTCTGGGCAGGGCTGCGGTGCCTATGATTTCGACGACGGCGTCGACAGGGGCACAGGCCTGGAAATCAAGACGCTCCTTGGTGAACTTGGGGCTGATTTCTCCATTCAGGAGCCGATAACCTGCCATCGCTCCATCTCTGCGCTTCACCCAGAGAGCGTTAATACTTTGAGGGTCATGACATATCGATGGCGCGACGAGCTCAGGGTGCTCCCCATGCTCATGAGAATCGGATGTGGGAAGAGCGCGGTCGACAACGCGCACGCTGGCGGCGTGTTCATCGGCGTGAGCGACCAAGGTTTACTTGCGCCCTCCGCCCTCACCGAGTTCAATGAGCGCTTCACCAAGCACCCGGACACCGGCGTCGTGTTCGACGGCTACCGGATATTCGGTGCCGAGAAGGTCATCGACGCTGCTAGGCGGATGCATGCGACTATGCCCCAGGTGGGTATAGTTAGCTGGGACTTCACCGTTGACGAAGACGGTGAGCCCCTCGTCATTGAGGCAAACATCCGGGGGGGATCCATATGGCTACCTCAGATGGCGAATGGCGTGCCCGGGTTTGGCGACGCTACGGCCGACATCCTGCGTTGGCTGCGGTTCATGAATGCGAAGAAGCCGCATGAGCGATTGAATTACAAGTATGGTTATCACGACTAGAGGCAACGGCTATTCATGCAGAATAAGGTTTCAATAATCATCCCTGCCTTCAACGTCGAGGCGTACGTTGAGCGCGGCATCGAGTCGGCGTTGGGGCAGACGTATGAAAACGTCGAGCTCGTTATAGTCGACGACGGCTCGAGCGACGGGACGTGGGGCGTCATCGAGCGCTACGCGTCCGACAATAGGGTTAAATGCGCCCGCCAGGCCAATTCCGGCGTGTCGAAAGCCCGGAACCACGCCCTCAGCATGGCGACGGGCGACTACGCCGTGTTCCTCGATTCCGACGATTGGCTTGAGCTCGACACTTGCGATCAGCTTGTCCGTATGCAGCGGAAACACCCCAACATGCTCGTAGCCGCAGACGCCTATTTCGTCACTATGGATGGGGGCCGCGAGGGCAGGAAAGCGCAGAGTACGAACCTTGCGGCAAGGACGTTTACCCCAGATGAGGCGATTTGCGAGTTCGGGGTGTTCAATTCCGTGCACATCGGCAGCTCGTGTTACAAGCTGTTCTCCATGGACATCATCGAAAAGAACCATATGAGGTTTGACGAGTGTATCTCGCACACCGAGGACGGCCTTTTCGTCTTCGACTACCTCAAGTGCTGCGCGGGACTTTATTACGAGCCGATTCCCCTTTGGAACATCCTTGAGCGGCCGGGCAGCGCCACTACGAGCGGGTATACCCACAAGATGCTGAGCTCGCTCGACGCGATTGGCCAGATGATCTCTAGACCGGGGAATTCTCCCGATGCGATCGCGCACCTCGAGGCCTTCCGCGCTCACGAGGCTCTGAGGGTCTTGGGGCTTGGCATAGACTCGGGCGATATGACGGAGGACGACCGCAGGGCCCTGCTCGATGCCCTTGCGGATGGTAAGGTCGACCGTGCTAGGCTGAGCGGCGTCGACAAGGTGAGGCTGGCGCTTTATCCCAATGCGCCGGCGTTCCTCTCCCGCGTCTTCAACGGCTTTGTCGCGCACGCGAAGAAGGGCGGGAACTGATGGGGAGCGTGCCCAAGATAATCGACCTGGCCGAAAAGTGCTGCGGCTGCGGGGCGTGCGCCGCTTCGTGCCGCACGGGCTGCCTTGCCATGGAGCCGGACGCCGAGGGCTTCCTCAGGCCGCGCCTTAACGGGGCGAGATGCGTTAGGTGCGGGTGCTGCGATTTCGTCTGCCCTGCGCTCCATCCCAAGGATGCCGTGGTGCCCGTCGAGACGGTCTGGGCGAAATCGCGCTCGGGCGAAATACTCGACGCCTCGTCTTCTGGCGGCCTGTTCGGCATGCTCGGGCGCGCCGTCGTCGAATCTGGCGGGCTCGTCGTGGGCGCCGCGTTTGTCGACGGCTGCAAGAGGGTCGAGCACACAATCGCGGAAGACTACGAAGCCCTGCTGGCGCTTCAACGCTCGAAATACGTCCAGAGCTCGGTCGGCTCCGATGTGTACTCTCAGGTTGGAAAGGCGCTTAGGGACGGACGCAAGGTTCTTTTCGTTGGAACGGCGTGCCAAGTCGCGGGCATGAGGAACTACCTGGGCAGGCTTGCCGACTCTGATTTGTTCCTTTCCGTCGACGTGATTTGTCACGGCGTCCCCTCGCCGCTCTTATGGGAGAGGTGGGTCAAGCATGTCGCCTTGTTAGAGGGCGCTGAAATTGACGAAGTCAATTTCCGGAGTAAGACGACCGGATGGTCGTCTTACTCCGTCCTATACTACGTAAGGACGGAGAAAGACGCTTCGCGCGTGCGCGGCGGGCGTTACGGGGACGACTGGTACATGAGGGCGTTCCTCGACAACGTGTCGCTCAGGCCGTCGTGCTTTGGCTGCGCGGCAAAGCGTTCCTGCGGCTCCGACGTGACGCTTGGCGACTTCTGGGGCTTCGCTGATCTCCATTCCGAGATCGATTCCACCAAGGGCGTGTCTGCCGTCTTGTGCAACACCGAGAAGGGCGCGGCCGCCGTACATGCCGTGCTTGATGGGGCCGACCATGGCGTTGCGACATACGGTGAGGTGCTTGCTGGCAATCCCGCGCTCGAAGCGTCGGTTGAGCCGCACCCGCAGCGCCGCGCCTTCATGGCGGCCCTTGTCGACGGCTCCACCATAGAATCGATGATGCGCAGGTGGAGCTTCGAGGACACGTTTTGGTCGCGGGCGAAACGAAAGCTCAAGAAGGTGTTGAAGGGATAAAGCCCCTTTGTCAGCCAGCATCGGATTTTGGACAGGTAGATGGAAACAGACAGCAAGTACAAGAAACTCGTCAAGAATTCGGCGGTTTTTTTCATAGGGAACCTCGGCAGCAAGGTCATCACCTTTCTGATCGTCCCGTTCTATACGTACTTCCTCACCACGGAGGAGTACGGCACCGCCGACCTCGTGACCACGACGGTGAACCTTCTTGTGCCGTTCGCCATGATGGGCATGAACGAGGCGGTCTTGCGCTTCACCGTGTCCAAAGAGGTGGACACCAAAGCTATTGCGTCTAACTCCATGCTGGTCGTGCTCGTCGGATGGGCCGTGTGCTGGCTGCTTTCCCCGCTTTTTCACGCGTTCAGCGTTATCGGGGGCAATATCGTCTACTTCCTGCTGCTGCTCTGCCTGACGAGCTTCAACTATGTTTTCATGCAGCTTTTGAGGGGAATCGGCGAGTCAAAGGCCTTCGCCGCGAACGGCGTCGTCATCACCTTCGCAACCGCGATCTCCAACGTGCTCGCCCTCGCCGTATTCCACCTTGGGGTTGGCGGGTACCTCGCCTCGATGGTTATAGCCCAGCTTGTGGGCGCAGTGCACATCGTGATTACTTGTCGGCTTTGGAGGCTGCTTTCTCCGAGGTACGTGAACAAACGTGCGCTGAAGGGGATGCTGACGTACTGTATCCCCTTGATTCCGAACTCACTTATGTGGTGGATCATGTCCGCCTCGGACCGCTACGTGATCCTGTTCTTTATCGGTGCTGGCGCGAACGGCATCTACAACGTTGCCCAGAAGATTCCCTCGATCGTGAACATCGTGTACAACATCTTCATGCAGGCGTGGCAAATCTCGGCCATCGAGGAGCGTGACTCCGAGGACAACGCGAAGTTCCAGTCAACGGTCTTCCGCTGCATCTTCGTTGTGCTTGCCGTTGCCTCTTCTCTTATCGCTGCATCGGCATACCCCGTTTATACCTTCCTCATGAGCTCGGCATACGAGGGCTCGTGGCAGCCGGTGGCGATGCTCTCTCTGGCAAACCTCTTCTCCTGCATTGCGGCTTTCTTCGGCACGACCTACGTCGTGACGAAGGAGAGCAAGAAGGCGTTCTCGACAACGGCGATCGGCGCTGTCATCAACATCGCGCTTACTTTGGCGCTCGTCCCGCTTTTCGGAATCATGGGAGCCGCCGGGGCGACTGCCATCAGCTATGTGGTCATCGCCATCGTGAGGGCTCGTGATACGCGGAAGTTCGTGAAACTAGATTTCCACAAGGGGGAAATCGTTGCCAGCTTCGTACTTATCGGGGCGCAGGTCGTCCTATCGTTTCTTCCGTTTACGCCTGCTGTGCTGGCTATGGAGTTCGCTCTGTTCGCGGCGGTCCTCATCATACTGAGGAAAGGGTGTATCGACATCGTGCGCATGGGCAGCAAGGTGGTCAAGAATCGTAAATAGCGTACTTGGATAAATCTGACTTTTTGGTAAGTTACCTTTTGACTTCCCCGCAACTCAAACCGAGTTGCGGGGTTTCTTGGTCTTTGGGCGGATTATTCGCTGCTGGTTAACGGTCGTTAACTACCGGGGGCGACAATCGTCAAAAGGCCTTCTTTCATCGTGGCCGCCGCTCGCCCTTAGGGCACGTCCAAAATACTTCGTTCTCCGCCTCTGGGCAGGAGCGCAATCCCGCGCTCCCTGACCCAGGGGAGGAAACATGCCCTCATTGCGAAGCTGCCGCAGCAGCTACGACTGCATCGTCAAGATCAAGGGCGTCACCACGCGCCCGATACTGTTTAGCCAGCTCATGCGGAGCGACGGAGAGGGGGCGATGAACCCCGAGGAACTGTTCGCAGACGACCGCAGCCCCGCCTCCGAGCAGGAGCGCGTCCACGAGGACGAATTGCACTCGCTCATGCGCAGCATACTGGACTGGGCGATATCCTTCCTGAGCGAGTCCAGTCAGGGCACCATCCGCGCCATCTACTTCGAAGGCAAGACCGTCAAGCAGCACAGCGAGGAGGAGTACGTCACCGTCTACGCAATCTACAAGCGCTTGGCGCGCTCGTATCCCATCATCAGGGAGGTTGTCCTCGAGGAGCTGGAGGGGCTCGATGACGAAACGCGCGCCGAGCTCGAGGCTATGTTTGGGATTGGTGGCCGCGATGAGATGTGAGCAGGTGAAAACCGCACAGGGCAGGGTGCCTTCTTGCAGCGGCAACGAGCCGCTCGTTGCCAGCGGACGTAACGAACTCACGGCTGCCGGCGCGCCGCCGCGTGAGCTTTGGCAGGATGCTTCTGCCGTTGCCCGCGATGAGCCTTGCGTCCGATACGGCTCGATCGGCGTGCGCGTGTCCTACGCCGGCGAGTGCAGCATCGAGGAGGCCGTGTCGCGCTACCTGGCCGCGCGCGAGAACGTGCGCGACGTCATAGGCGACGGGCCGGCCTGACGCGATTCGGCCGGCATAGGCAAACGTTCCATCAACCCTGAGATTTCCGCCTTCGCCGGCGCCAAGCTGCCGAAGGCGTGGTACGATTGCGCCAGACGCATACAAGGGCCCTCGGCGTCGGTTGTTTTCTTGGCGGGAAGCGCAGCGCATCCCGAGGGCATCCTCAGAGCCTCCTGGCGCACGTACAAGCACGTGCAAAAGGAGGCCTTTTCATGCCCAAAACCAAAACGCCGAAACCAGCGGCCAGGGTCTATCGCGCCGCCAGCTACGCCAGGCTCTCCGTCGACGACGAGAGCTACGGCACCAGCGGCTCGGTTCTCAACCAGCATGCCATGATCCGCGACTTCGCCGATGCGAACGGAGGCCTGAGCATCGTCGCCGAGTACTCCGACGACGGCTTCTCGGGCTCCACCTTCGAGAACCGCCCCGGATGGGGCAGCCTGCTCGCCGACGTGGAGGCCGGCAAGATCGACTGCATCGTGGTCAAGGACCTGAGCCGCCTCGGCCGCAACTACCTTGACGTGTCGCGTTACCTGGACCAGGTGTTCCCGGCGCTCGGCGTGCGTGTGGTGGCCATCACCGACGGCTACGACTCCGCAGCCGAGAAGACGCCGGCCGATGCGCTGATGCTGCCGGTGAAGAACCTCTTCAACGACATGTACTGCCGCGATGCCTCCGCCAAGACCAAGGCGTCGCTTTCCGCCAAGCGCCGCCGCGGCGAGTTCGTTGGCGCCTTCGCTCCCTACGGCTACGCCAAGGGGTCAGGCCCCGACCGCGGCAGGCTCGTGATCGACCCGGAACCCGCCGGCGTTGTGCGCGGCATCTTCGATGCGCGCATCGGCGGCATGAGCGCCGCCGGTATAGCCGCCATGCTTAACGAGGACCTCGTACCGAGCCCCTATGAGTATTTCGCGGCGAAGGGCGCGGCGCGCAGCTCGAACTTCTGCAAGGGGGAGAGGACCGCCTGGGACGCGCGCACGGTGCTGCGCATCCTGTCGAACGAGACCTATGCGGGCACGCTCGTGCAGGGCAAGACCTGCAAGCCCGATTTCCGGCGCAAGGCGGTGCTCTCTGTCGACGAGTCCGAGTGGGACC
>OLRJ01001161.1_pt1 | contig 23151 bp, 39 predicted proteins | sample 1672741 | NCBI WGS metagenome assembly OLRJ01 (sample SAMEA3136719, study PRJEB25190) | human gut metagenome | biome: human gut; feature: human-associated habitat; material: faeces | place: Austria | collected 2013
GCGGGCGCGTTTTTTTGTGGCCCGATATAGGGCGCTAAAACGCGTTTTACGGGCACGTTTTAGCGCTAGCCTACACATATAGCCGACGCGCGTTTATCGAGCCTTGTAGCTACCTTGTAGTGCCTTATACGGCAAACGCGCGTGCCGTGGATACCATACAATGACGGGCACGACGCAAAAACGGCTTATACACGGCGTTAGGATCCATGGAGCGGCGCGGTATCGCTAAAAAACGGCTCATGATCCAAAAACGCGCTGCAACCGGCACCGGAAAAACTTTCGGGCCGGTTTTTTATCGAGGAGAGCGCCTATAGCCTATAGGGAAAGTCGAAAGTCGTATGGGATCGCCAAAGTCGTTTCCTATTCGGCCCGATAGTCGTTAGATAGTCGATTATGCGCGCGTATGGGCCTGCGAAAGTCGTAAGACCCTAAGAAAAGCCCATGTAGAGGCCGCGAAAGTCCCAAACCATATATATGGCATTCCAAAAGTCGTAATTAGCCATAAAAAAAGACCCGACAGGCCGATTCTGGCTTGCCGGGTCTTCTCGTATGGGCCGCGAAAGTCGTTAGCGCTTCTTCTTGCCGTCGGGGAGCTCGTAGACCGTCTCCACGCTGTCCACCTCCGCCTTTATGGGGTCATCGGGGAGCGCGGCCTGGTACTTGGCCTGCAGCGCCTCCCTGCTGGGACCTCGGTCGGAGTCCTCGTGCTTGACCACGTTGACCGACTCATCGGAGTAGCCGAAGTTGTTCTTCCCCAGGAAGATGCCGGTGACCGGATTTCGGTAGCCGTTGTTCTGCATCGCGAATTCCCAGTCGACTTCGAGCATTTTCAAAATATTTTTCAACATCTGGGCCGACTCAGGGCTTAGCACCCTGTTCAGCATGCAGTTCTTCCCCTTGCTCCAACTGAGCACATCGTCCCTCGTCAGGCCCATTGAGTTGCAAAGCCCGCTCACCAGGACCCTCGACTTGTACCTCTCGCAGAGGTCGGTGTAGTCGTTGAACCTCTGCAGCATCGCCTCGGGGTCCCTCAGGTCGATAGCGGGCCACGTCACCAGCTCCCTGATGAAGGCTATCGAATCGGACTGCCTCTGCGGCCTCTGGTTGTTGGGTGCGTTCTTCCACCCGTCCCTGTTTCCCTTGGCCATCGGAAAATCAGGCCTCCTTCCCGCGCACGCGCCCTGTGGGTACCCCCCCGTGCGCCCTGTCGGTGCCCCGCCGTGCGCTTGGGGCGCTTGCTCACCTTCGCAGAGAACAGCTTCTCGCACGCCTCCCAGCACGCCCAGCCGTATTCGGTGATCGAGTACTCGCCGCCGCCCTCTGATTCGAAGATGCCCTTCTCCGCAAGCGAGTCGGCTATCCCCAGGATCGTCTCGGGCGGCTGCTCCCTGAGGATGCGGTTGTTGAAGTCGACGTGGACGCACTCGTCCACGACGTCGAAGCTGCGGGTGCGGCCCAGCCTGCGGGCGAGGACCCTCAGCACCATCAGCTCACCGAGGTTCAGGTCCGTGCCGTGCCAGAGCGGCTTTCCGGGTCCCTTATCTTCTTTTCTCATCTTATATATCTCTTCTCTTCTATATATAAGGCGTTTGCATATGCAATTGGATATGCAATTGCATGGCCTTCGCTACAGCTGACCGCCTGTGGACTGCTGCTTCCACCTTCCTGCCTTGGCGGCGCGTCTGCGCTGCTCGGAGACCTCTCGGTACCTGTCGGCGTCCTCTTTCGGGCTGTAAGCGATCGGCTGTACGAAACCGTCGTTTTTCGCTCGGAAAACTCCCGAATCCTCGGCGGTTTTGAGCAAGTTCTTCGCCTTTTTCGGCCCGATTCCGCAGTACCTTTGGACGCTTTTGGCCAAATCCTGGACCGTCAACTCGACGCCCTCGCATGCGGCTCGGTACAGCTCCGTCTTGACCACCAGGTGCACGCCGAGCCCCTCTGCGCCCGCAGCGTCCGCGAGCCTCCTGAGCCTCGGGGTGTCCAGCTCCCCTATCGGCTGCTTGAACCAAGGCATGTCCAACAAGATCACCTCCCATCGCCATATGGTCCCATCCCGCTATCGGTCAATCGTGCAGTGGCCTCCGGGGCCGTCCTCCATGAGCACGACGGGCAAGACGCCGTACTCGCAAGACGCGTCCGCCATCAGTCTCTCCATGGCGGTAGCGGCGGCCTCCTCCGTGTCGTATGCCATGACCGGGTACGACACGGAGCCTCTAGCCGTCTCATACATGACCGTCACCAGGTAGACCCTCCTGGAGGTCATCCCTTCACCACTCTGCGCCCGCATTCGGGGCAGTAAGGCGTGATGTTGTCGACGTCCTTCCACGCCCACTTTCCGCATGCTGAGCACTTGACTCCGACATAGGTGACCATCGGCGTGCATGTGGCCACCTCGACAGAGCCGGCATCCGCCTCCCTCTCCTCCCATGCGCCGTCGTTCCAGTTTCGAGACGCGAGGCCGCACAGCTCTTCCACGGCGACGGGTATCACGGCCTTTCCCGGCTTTCGCCAGATGTTCGTCCTCATAGCGCGTCCACGCGATTGCTCGCGGCCTCCATCCTCTCGAATATCCACTTCATAACCGGCACAGCCATCGAGTTGCCGATCGCCTTGTACCTGGGGCCGTCCGGGCAGTCCTCGGCTGGCTTCCCTCTGTACGGGATGAGAGTCCAGTCGTCCGGGAACCCCTGCAGCCTCTCGCACTCGCGAGGGGTCAGCCTTCTCACGGTCATCTCTTCCTCCTTGTTCGTGTCGTCGAAGAGCGTCTGCGCATTCGAGGTGGCGAGGGTGAGCGACAGCTCATCGCTGACGAGCGCACCCTTTCCGCCACCCGCGCAGCCGCACCTGACAAGCAGGGTGCAGCTCATCTATTCACTTCCTATCGGCTGGAATCAATACGAAGCCACTGGGCCGTCGGTGGCCACCACCTTGCCCCTGTCCACAAGTTGGTTGCCGGCGCCGTGGCTGTCCGCCGCACAGAGAGACCCGCACACCTCGGCGACATACGTCTGCTGTTTCATCCCTGGCTGGGCCGACAGCGCCCCGCTGAGCGTACCGTCTCCCTGGATTCGCACCTCGTCTCTGGTGTTCTGCGCGAACCCGATCACCGCGGGCGCGTGCCAGTCCGCCGTGAGGGTGTTGGAGTTCTCCTCCTCGTACCCTACAGAGCTGGCGGCGCTTCCCGCGCTGTATTTGAAGCCTGCGCACGAAGGGCTGCGTCCAGCTGCGGAGGCAAGCTCTTGCCTCTTCTCTCGGCTCGGCTGATAATCCCGGCGCATGCCCTCGGGCTCAAACAGAACCTCGAGGGGGGGGCAGGCTCCAAGACGTCCGACAAGAAAGACACGTCGGCGTCGCTGGGGTACTCCGAAGAACTGCGCGTCAAGTACCCTCCATGCCAGACCATACCCGATGTCATCCAGGCTTCGGAGCAGGCATCCGAAATCCTCCCCATGCGTGCTTGAGAGCGCTCCCGGGACGTTCTCCCAAAGAACCCACTCAGGCCGGACATCGCGAATCGCTCGAACATATTCCCACATGAGTCCGGACGCTCCCTCGAGTCCGGTGCGGGTCCCGGCAATGGAAAAAGACTGGCACGGGCTACCTCCGACGATGAGGTCCGGCTTTCCGAAATCTTTGACAAATCTCCTCCAATCGACTTTCGTCACGTCCCCCAGGTTCGGCACCTGCGGGAAATGCTGTTTAAGGACGGCAGACGGGAACTGGTCGATCTCCGCGAACGCGAGCGGCTCCCATCCCATGCCGTCACACGCCACCGATGCGGCCTCGATGCCGCTGAAAAGGCTTACGTATCTCACCTATCGATTACCTCCAACAGGACCCATCTCCCTCACGAGGTCCCACGGGCGGACGTCCATAGCGAGAGACAAGTTCAACAAGATGTCGATGCCGCAGTTGCGGCCGTCATTGATTGCGTGGGTCAGGGTCGAGCCGCTTATCCCCGTCTCAGCAGCGAGCTGGTTGCGCGTCATATCGTTGTCGATCAGCCAATGCTTAATGGCCTTGCCGTCGATGACGTAGGCTTTTCTCGCCATCGCTAAATCACTCCCCCTGCTTCGTAAATTCAGCCCCGCAAACGGGGCAATAGCTCATGTCTTGTATCCCTGGGACATCGTTCTCGTCCATGGTGGTCACGAAGTCGTATTGGAACCACGTGCCGCAGCAGGTGCACTGGTAGTCTTGATGCACCTCGTCGTAGCGCAGCTCATAAGTACTGCGCCATTTAATTCGCGCTGTCTTCATCAAGCACCTCCGCTCCGCACATGGGGCAATAGTCCGGCTTGCCCTCTGACACGACCCATCCGCACTCGCTGCACCTGTAAGCCTCGGTCGGGTAAATCTCGTCGCCGCTGTACTCAGGCATGTACTCCATGCTGCATGTCGGGCAATCAATGAAGTCTGCAAGACGTTGGAATATATCGCCCTTGCCCACGACGGCGCGGATTGCTCGCAGCACCATTGCATCGTGCTCCAGCGGGCGGGACTCGCCCCACTCGTCGATGGACTCGTCAAGACCCCGAAGGGTTTGCGCCACCTCGCGGCGCTGGTTATCGGTTACCATCTGCGACCACCTCTCCCCGCATGAGTTGAGTTGGCTCAAGGTCAATGACGTACTCGTAGCCATATTTCTCCTTGAGCTGCATCAAAACCTCGTTGAGCGCTAGAGCCGCGTCGGGGTTATAGCTCACGGCCTGCTCACGGTAGTCGGTCCATTGAATGCCGCGCATGTCGTGCTTGCACGCGAAGGCCATGCACTCGGGCATATGCGTGTCGAAGGCCTTTGCAATCCACGAGATGCGGTATCCAACGCCTTTCTCGTCCAGCAGGTCCCACGTGACGGTACGCCCACCGTAGAACGTCGAAAACTGCTTCGGTGCGTTCAACGTCAGCGTTTTAGGCATCGTCGACCTCCATAAGGTCGTAAACGCTCATCCCGGTCGCGTCCGCAAGGTTGAGCATCGTGCTCATGCGCGGCTCTTTCGCGCCGTGAAGCCATTGGCTCGGCATGCAACTCGTGACGCCGACCATCTTGGCCAGCTCTTTCTGCGTCGTGTGCGTCCTTGCCATCCATTCGCGCAGAGCCTCGGCGTTGAGCCTGTACCTCTTCGGCCCGGTCTGGGGCACGCTCACTATGTCGATGAGGCGCTCGACCTCATCGCGGTTGAGGGTCCAGTCGACATCGGTGCGCACGTCGAGGGCGTCAATGACGTCATTGATCTCGCAGCGCTCCTCACCGGTCTCGTCGTCCTCGAAAAATGTGATGTTCCGCAGCGCCGTCACGATGTCACGGCGCTCGCGGTCGCTTACTCGGTCATGTACTCGGCCAGCCATGGAAGTTTCAAGTTCCCTAGTTCCACAGTAAGGTTCCACAGTAGGCTTGCGCCGCGTGTACGCGGTCACGGAATCGTCTCGCTTCATTTGTCATCTCCATCCATGTCGTAGAGCTTCGCGAGCGCGAGCGCCGTGAGCGCAGGAACCGTGTCCGCCAACGCGCCTTGCCCGGCGGCGAGTTCCACGACGACGCGCAGGGCATACGCAGTCGCGACGATGAGCCAGAGCATACTCAGCAGTCGGTCAACCTTCATCGCGCACCTCCTCGCGGCGCTCGTCGCTAGTGAATGTCATCAAAACCAGCTCCAAACGCATAGTCGTAATCGCACTCCCAGGTCTCTCCGTCGCGGCTCATGGTCGCCCCGTACTTCGGAGTGCCGCCGAGGTCGTCGCCCCAGAAGTGGAAGTGCCATCCCAGGAAGTCGAACTCCTCGTCGTACTCGTCGGCGGCGTACCTCCTGTTGCCGTGCTGCTCGTAATCGTCCCACCCGAACTTGCGGGAAAGGTCATCAAACGTGTATCGGGTCGGCTTGTCCTTGCCGTCCTCCCACTCGTAGACCTCTGGCCATCCTTGCTTGTAGCAGCCGACGCGTACGCTGCCGTCTCCCATGACTCCATGGTGCGACTGCTCGAACCACTTGCCGCCGCCGTCCAGTTTCAGGATGTTCGCGTACACGCGGAGTCCAGTAGGCAGTGAAGACTCGTCTGTGTCGTATACGCCCACGTCCTCCTTATCTGTTCTGCGCTCGCCGTTGAGGTACACGAACGCGCCGTAGTCGCTGTATGCCATCACTTGCCCTCCTTTGCTGCCAGCTTGCGGATTCGCGCGGCGATGTCGGCATAGGCGAGGTAAGAGCACTCGTTGAATTTGTCCTTTCCTTGCTCGTACAGCCTGCATCCGTTGCATTGCATGCCTACCTCTATGCCATCCCTGCGCATATAGCAGCACTCGGCGTTGTCACCGCCTTTGGCCGCGTTGTCAAGGTCTTCTAGCAGCTTATCAAGGGTGTCTGGCGGGGTGAGATACACCTCGTCTACTCGGTAATACTCGTTTCGAACGCTTTTGATGTTCCAGTATCCATATCCGACTCTCGGATAGTACTGATAGCGCGAAACGACAACCTCCTTATCGTTCTTGTCGTACAGCACCGTCGTATCCAGCGGAATCTCACGGCCATCGGCGTCTTTCGGTAGCTCGACGCTCATCCGTACATCACCTCGAGCCTGTAGGCGACTGCGGCGGCGTGCTCGATCTTGCAGCCGCGGGCGTCCTCCCAGCCTGGGCAGAAATAGGCGACGTGGCACAGGCTCATGTTCTCGAGCGACTTGGCGAGGCAGCAGAGCGGAATCTGCACGACGCCGCGCCCCTCCATGGCCTCGTCGCTGTACCACTCGTCGGTAAACAGCGTGTTCACGACCTCGTAGCCCATGCCCTCGAGTTCCGCGACGGCCTTCTCCCTTGCCTCGACGATCTCGACATCGGTCCTGCCCGCCATGGGCTGGGAGATCATCGCCTTCTTCTTCGCTTTCATTTCTTCCTCCATCATCTGCGCTCCCTTCTCTCGCGATCCAACTTGAGTAGCGCGACCGCCACGGCCCACGCCGGGAAACGGCACGCCCTTCGCGTCCACCTGCGTCGGCATCGGTCGCGCCTGCTGCATATTCCGCACAAGCCGATGCTGCCGGGCTTCCCCGGATTGAATGCACTGACAATCGACCGTGCAGCGCTATCCGTCAGATGGCTATCCTCTCCCATATCGAACCTCTTCCCTCGATTCCAAGCGCTCCATGAGGACCGAGCACCGATCCGCATCCGCGCTGCACGAGATGGGTTCCCACCCGCTCTTGCACATGGATTCGAGCACCCGGCTCCTCTTTCCGGGCAATAAGAGCAGGAGGCGATACTCTGCCCCTGCGCGATTCTCCATTAGCTACCCCCTATCACCCCGTCATTAAAATCGGTCGAGCGCTTTGATTGCCGCATATGCGACCTTCTTGCCCTTGTCGTAGCTGATTCCGAGGCTCGCCGTCAGGTCGTGCCAGTCCTCTCCGAAGAGGAAGTGGCCGGCCACCAGCTCTGCGGCTGCGTCGCCGTCCCTCTCGGCTATCGTCCCGACCTCTCGCCACCCGGCGTCCAGCGACCTCTCGCATTGCGAGATGACGTACATCAGCCGCTTTCTCCGCTCGGCGTTCAGCCTCGGCGACCTGAGCTCCGCCTTCGCCTTCTCCAGCGACTCGGCGCTCCACATGTAGCTGCGGAACCTGTGGAGCGCGTCGCTCATCTCGCCTACCCTCTGCATGATTCGACCCACAGCAGGAAGGCGATGAGACCGGCAAGCGCCCACGTGTTCTGGCACTCGACCCCGAACGCCTCGTAGACGAGCCATGCGAAGACGAGCGCGGCGATCTTCAAGCACAGGACGAACACCCCGATCGCCACGAGCGTCGAGACGAACGTCGCCGCGCAGTTCCCGTTTTCCAAGTCAGACCTCCATTGAATGATTCAGAGCCGTTTTAAGACGTTGCGGTATGCGTTATGGGTACTCGCTAGTGACGAGCCTCCAAATGCCCGAAAAACGGCATCACAGTCCTTTATTCGGTTATTTCTGATTAGTCTTGCCAACCGTATTCGCGAGCCATGTCCGAATAGCGCCCGGCAGTGGAGCGCTTGCGGCCCGTGTCTACCTCCAGCGGGAGGCACATCTCCAGGACTCGGTTGTAGGTCCTGCGGTTCGACATCTCGGCTGGGTTCGCCAGCTCGATGCGCGTCAGGTTCGTGCTGACGACGGTGGGCCTGCGGCTCTGGTAGCGCGAGTCGATGACGCTGTAGACGATCTCCCTGCCGTAGTCGGTGGCGCGCTCAGCGCCGAGGTCGTCGAGCACGAGCAGCTCGGCGCGGCTCAGCTGCTCGATGGTGGACGCCACCTCGTCGTACCCTCGGCTGAGCACCCATGGCATGGAGCGCACGAGGACCCTCATGCCCTTGTCGAGCGCCGCGTTCGCGATGCAGCAGCTCAGGAACGTCTTTCCGCTGTCGGGCGGTCCGAACAGCAGCAGTCCGGTCCTCAGGTCGGGAAGCTTCTCGGCGTACTTCCGGCACTTCTCGACCACGTCTGAGCCGAACTTCCCGTCGTCTGCCTCGAATGTCTGCAGCCCCATCTCGGGGACGGTGAAGCACTCCAACCTGCGGGATTCGAGCGTGTGGCATCGGCAGAAGCACGGGATCAGCACAGGCTCGCCCCTGTCGTAGACCGTCATCTCGACGGCGTGGCCGCACCTCGGGCACCTCTTCGGCTCCGTCATGCGATCCCCTTCCCGAGGCCGACCGCGTAGTCGAACGCGTCGAGCGACTGCTGGTCAACGCGTGCTGTCTGCCTGGAGTCGGGCCCGCTCCGCGCCCACGTGGCGACAGCGTTGTGCCAGCGCTTCATCTTGTTCTTGCCGATGTACCAGTCCTTGGCCTCGTAGAAGTTCCAGAACTTCTCGGCATCGACGGAGTAGCCCTTCTCGGCGATGTAGTCCCTTACCTCCTCGACTGTCGGCTTGACGAAGCTCGCCCGTTTTGTCTTGGGCGCTTTAGCGCCCTCCTCCCCTGAAACCCCTCTACCGGATAACCCTTTGGGATTAGGTTGAGTATCAACCCTAGAGGAGTTACTACTCTCTCCTAACCTATCCTTACCTAACCTAACCTCAGGATCCATTTTGGAGACAGGTTGGAGACACTTTGGATCCATTTTGGATCCATTTTGGAGACAGTTTGGAGACAGAAGAGAACGTTTCCGCAGCTAGAAGGCCTGTGTCTGCGAACGTGTACGATTTGTTCTCATCGACGAAGAGCGTCGACAGCTCGTCTTGGTACTTCGTCTGGTGTCTCCTGTCCGGCTTGATGTAGTTGTTGACCCACCAGTGCTTAACTGCAACCACCCCGCTGTCGAAGACGATGAGGAACCTCTTCGCCACCAGCAGCCGCAAGTCGTCCTCCGACGCACCGATTGAGCGCCTGATGGCCTTCGGGTTGTTCACGAAGCCCCAGTCGTCCGCCTCGATGGCGATGTGGAGGTAAAGGGCCTGGGCGCTGAGAGGCATGTCCGTGAACGCGTCAGAGTTGACTATCGTCTTTGCGAACATTCTGCGTTCAGCCATTGTCTGACCCCCTCATTATTCAATCCATTTTCCTGTAAACATCCGATACAGATAATTGGCGCACTTCTCAAGGTCCTCGGAGGCGTCGCCCTTTAGGCCGGCGCGGTCGAAGTACTTGAGGGCATGGGACAGCCTGATCAGCAGGACGGCGTCTATCCCTCCGCGAGCCGACAGCTCGTCGGCCACTGCCTCTACCTTCTCGGCAGTCTCCATGCCTCCAGCCTTGTAGTGCGCCGGGCTTATGGGGCTGCAAGGCTCTGAGACAGCATCTACGGGCATTTCCGTCTTTTTGTCTACAGGCTTACCGGAGGGCGCTTCGACTCCGCCGAGAATGCCTTTGAGCGACCTCAGGATAATCACGTGGATCTCTTTCCATGTGTATAAGTCGCTGAGTCCGAACAGCTTCATGAGCGATGCGCACAGCGTCTCCGGGCTGTCCACCGTGTCCAGGAGACGCTCATCTATGGCGCGGTCATACGCGCTGTTGGCCATCTCTACCTCGTCCCGGTGCTTCCGTAGCCGTTGCTACCGCGATCGCTGTCCTCAAGCTCGTCCACCTCGACGAAATCGACTTTCGCGTAGGGAAGAATGACGAGCTGGCACACGCGGTCATCGGGGAAGATCGTGTACGGCCTCTTGCCGAGGTTCACGAGCTTGGCCTTAATCTCGCCCCTGTAGCCGGAGTCGATGACGCCGACGCCGTTGGCGAGCGTGATTCCGTGATTGCAGGACAGGCCGGAGCGTGCGCACTGCAGTCCGAAGTACCCGTCGGGGATGGCCGCCTTGACTCCGGTTGGTACCCACGCGGAGTCGCCTGGGTCGATGGTTATCGGTCGCGGAATAGCGGCCCTCATGTCATATCCGGCATCGCTGTCGTGCTTGCGCTCTGGGACGAACCCCAGGAGCGCTGTCGTTGCTACTTCTACTTTCAACTTTGCTCCGTCTCTTTCTCAAGGCCCTCTTCGGCTAGGTCGAGGGCGATTGCTACCCAGTCGGCGTCTTTCTTTCCGAGGCGCACGGTGACGTTCGCGTAGTCGCTAAGCAGACTCGATACGTTCGCGAGCCTTGCCACGGCTTCCTCCATGGCGTTTGTGCTATCTGCCATGACTCACCGTCCCGTACTCCTCGAAGCTGCCGCACGCCTCGGTTCCCTCACATATGGCGTTCTCGCATATGAAATCGAGCGATGCGAGGCCCTTGAATCGCGACGCCGCGTAATAGTCCGAATCTATGAACTCGTAGAACTTCTTTTTGCACACGCCGCACCCGTTGTCCGAGATCTCTTTGAAGTGCTCGCACTCTCCGCACTCGCGGCACACAGGCACGTCGGGAACATCGAAGCACCCGGCGGGCATGTTGAATCCTGCAGCTGGTTCGTAATCCGCTGTTTTCAAAGTTGGCTCCCCCAAGAGAAGGGCTGCTCGCCCCTCATCTGCTTGTTGATGTTTTTTACCGTGTTGGGCGCGACGCGCTGCTTCGGCTTGTGGATGACGACGGTGACGGAATGCCGTCCGTCTGAATAGACGGCATGCCCGCCACTGTTGCGCTTTAGCTCGTATCCTGCCTTGGCCAGCTTCCTGATAACGTCACGCCAAGTGTCGCCATCCCTGACCATCTGCTATTCCTTAGAATGGGATGTCCTCGTCGTACACCGCCGCTGCGGAGTTCTGCGAGAACGCTTGGTTGACTGCGTTCTGGACCGCCGCCGGCGCCTGCACCGCATCGCGATGGGCGGGTGCCTGCTGGCGATCGGAGACGTAGGGAGGATTGCCCTGCTCCGCGCTCTGTCGGCTCATAAACTCGATCTCATCGACGGTGACGTCGAGCTTACTGCGACGCTGGCCGTCGCGCTCCCATGAGCTGTAGTGGAGCTTGCCCTCGACCGTAACCTTGGTCCCCTTGGTCAGGTACTGGGCGAGCTTCTCGGCACGGGTGCCGAACATCGTGCAGTCCACGAAGTTTGGGTAATCCTCCCAGTCTCCCGTCTGCGGGTTCTTGCGGCGGTCGTTCACCGCGACAGACAGGCTGAGGACCGGCGTGCCTGATGTCGTGGCCCTGAGTTCTGCGTCTCGGGTCAAGTTGCCGGAAATGCAAACGCGATTGATGCTCATTACTTGACACCTCCGATATGCAGCTCCTCGATAAGGCGGAGCTTCTGCTTGCACCCAAGACCTCCGATTCGGCGGTTCTCGGGGATGCCGAGGAACGTCATGAGGCTAGCGGCCTTTCCCTTGCCGTAGCCGGGGAGGGCGATGATGAAGCTCTTGACGCGGATACGCTGAGCGAGGGGCGCGTCGAGGGCTGATTCCACCGTGTACTCACCGGACTTAACCTTGGCCATGAACATCGCCCTGGCCTTCCTGGTCTCCATGGCCTTGGCGAGGGCTTCTCGCCTCTGCTCATCTGTAAGCTGCGGCAATGCCATTACTTGTTCTCCTTCTTATCGCTGGATTCGACAACCTCGCCCGTCTCTGGGTCGACGTTATCCGGCACCTCCATCGGCACCTCTTCGGACACGTCATCAGACTGGTCCGCGAAAACCTGATAGCCGTCGGCGTCGAGGATGACCGGGGTCTCCTCATCGTTCGCGACGACCTTCGCGACCTCGACGGAGCGCGGGAGCATGCCTCGGTTGAACGCGCGGCGGATGACGGTCTTCTCCGCCATGGCCTCGTAGTCGGTTACCCACGGGCCAAACTTCGAGGTCTTGGAGCGCTCCTTGATCGCATCGATCTCCTTGCGGCTCATGGCCAAGAAGACGAAGCCGCCGTCCTTGAGGTGAGCGGTCAGGTACACGAGCTTGAGCTGCTCCTTGCCGTGCTCTGCTTCCAGGTTCGGCTGGTACGAGAAGTGGATTCCCTCCTCGTCCTCGTAATAGGTGAAGTCGTCGCCCTCGTAGACGCACTGCGTGCGAACGGTCTTGACCTGACCGGAGCGGCGCACGAGTTCGAGCATGCCGTTCTTTCCGAGCTGGAACTGCGCTTCCATGCGCTTGGTCTTGTTGTTGAAATACGGCAGGACGTAGGCGTTGCCCATGATGTCGTTCGGCTCTACGCCGAGCTCTGCGCACTTCATGCAGCACGCGAGGATGGACTGGACCGAGCACTCCGCAAGCTTCGGAGTCTGCTTGTACGTCGCGATCGCGAGTTGCGTCAGGCGCTCGGGCGTGAAGCCCTTAGGCATGACCGACTGCAGCTGCGGTGCACACCGCTTGATGAGTCCGGCGAAGCTGTTGTCTACCTCTCCGGCACGCTGCACCTGCTGCTGCGCTTTAGTGATAGCTCCCAAGGCTATTCCTCCTTATTCTTGGCGGGATAGAACCTCAACCCGCCGTTCCTGATGGATGTGGTCTGGTACTCGGCCCACAGGTCCGGATGCTCCTCCTTGAACCTCTTGGAGTCGAAGCGCGATGACTCCGAGCGGACCCACACGACGCGGCCCTCTGGGAACGAAAGGCCCTTCTTGTCCCCGATTCGCTCCATGAGCTTCGCGGCGTACCTGTCGTTCATCTTCTTCATGGCGTCGAGGTCGAGCTTCGAGCCGTACCACTTGTTGAACTCCCCGGGTTCCCGGTCAAGCTCTACGATGGCGCCGTCGGACGGGTGCTCCTTCGCGAACGCCTTGAGCGCCTGCCCGGCAGGCTCTACAGGCGGTTCGACATGATCCTCGACCATCGACCAGAAGTCATCGACAGCCTTGTTGACGGCGGCGATGTCCTCCTCGTCTCGCATGATTCGGTACTCGCGGTACTCCTGCCCGCCGATCAGGACGGCCACGTCCGCGAACTTGCGGCCAGTGACGCTGAGGTAGTGCGCGACCTGCGTCTGGTAGTAGACGGGAACTCCCTCAGACCAATCTCCCTCCGAGCGAAGCCCGGCGGTCTTGATCTCGAGAACTCCCCACCCGAGTTCCGGGTCCTTCACCTCGTAGTCGAGCGATGCCTGCGCCCACGGCCTGCTGATGCTCTGGCACACGGCGTTGACGCGCCTGACGGTGCGGTCGGGGTGAAGCTCGGAATAGTGCGCGCCCACGACGGGCTCGAGAATATTGCCCCATTGGACGCTCTCCTTGTCGGACAGGTCGGCAGGCTGCATAAGGCCCACCTTCTCAGCCCACACCTCGTAGCACGAGCGCCACTTTGACAGGTCCATGATCGGTGCCACGTCCGAGCCGCCGACTCCCTTGCGCCTCTGCTCCAACCACGCGTCTCGGTCCCCATCGGGAACTCTGAGGAGCTTGAAGAGCTCGCCTTCTCCGCTGACAGCCATTACTCTCCGTCCTCCGTCATGTAGGCCAGAACGGCATTGAGCATCTCGTCGACGGCGCTAGACTTCTCCGTGTCCTCGATGTGGGCGATCTTTACCTTCATCAGCCTCTCAGCGTCATCGCGCTGGGAATCGGAGAACGTCTCCGAGTTGTACAGGGCCGCTGCGACGTGAGCGAGGTTGTACAGGCTCGCTGCGATAATGCTCTTTCCATCACCCACAGACACGCCCGCAGCGATGCAGCAGAGCGCGTCGCATGACAGCTCGCAGATGGTCTTATGCACCATCTCGAGATCGCTGACATCTTCAAATTCCTTGTAGTAGCTCTTGACCTTATCCAATGTGTTCTCCACCATTCCAGTTCTTCAAGACAGTTACTTGCATGTATTCCTGCTCAAGGCCGCGTAGGCGCGGATACTTCGTCACGTTGCAGTCGGTGACCTGCGAGTCATCGACGTATGCGACCCCATTTAGGGCATCGCATACGAGCTTCGCGATGTTGTCCGCATCCGGCTTGTACGTGTCGAGTTCGAGCAGCGTCTTCTTCGGTCTGCTCTTCGGCAGGACCCTATGCGTCTCGATGTACACGCTGTATGACGCTCGCGGGTCATCTGGCTCCGGACACGAACCGTGAGCATCGATCTCTGCGGCCACGAAAGCCTCTCTGATGGCCTTCTCTGCGTCACGGGTCTTCTTGGTCGTGTACGTCCTGCCTTGGCCCGTGAATCTCGGTCTGTCCTTCCCTTGGACGAAATCGACGCGAAACGTCGTCACGCGATCGCCTCCATCCATCTGTCGACCTCCTTGGCAAGGACGCGCGCCCCGCGCTCCCCGTCAGGCTCGATGAAGCTGAGGTCCCCGCGCTGGTTGGCACGTCGAACCTTGTCCTCGCCCATGCCGGTTATTGCGCCGACCTCGGCGACCGTGTAGCTCATGCGCGGCGGCAATCCGTATGCGACCGCAGTCTCTACCGTCATGGAGCCGCACACCGGCTTGAAGTCCACTGAGGACTTCTTGAACTTGGCTACCGCCTCCTCTATGTCGCTAAGCAGCTCATCGTATGGAGACCGCTCGCCATCGTTTGGTATACTCAATTGATTACCTCCTTAGAGGTGATACGAAAGACCCTTCTCCCAGCTGGTGGTGCAGCGATGACGGAGAAGGGTCGTTTTTTTGATTGGCGCCAGCTGCAGGACTCGAACCTGCGACACCCGGTTTAGGAAACCGGTGCTCTATCCAGCTGAGCTAAGCGGGCAAATTGTTCGTCCCACAACAGAGCAGCACGCTTCCGATAAGACTTAGTCACGCACGCTTATGCCGACACGTGCTGCTCTGTTGTGGGACGTTGCCGTGAGTGCTTTCCAGACTTCCGACTGGTGAGCTCTCGGCTCTCACGGCTAGCCGTCCGCCCGAAGGCGGATAACTTTCGTTTCATATGCGGCTATCAATGTACGAGGGCCACGCCCTGTTGACCGCACACCAGCGTGTTGTAAGGCGAGAAGGTGGTGTGATGCGGATGTACGGCCAGCTCGGCGTGGCTCGTTCGGTTAGTTAAACCCGAGAAGATCGTTCGGGGTGAGATTGAGTGCTTCCGCTGCTTTAATGAGCGCGTCAGCTCGCGGAGTAGATTTGCCCTGATACCAAGCGGAAACCGTAGACGGTGCGACTCCGCACTTTGCAGCGAACTCTGCTTGTGTCATCTCCATGTCGATCAATCTCTTCTGAACGACTTTCGCGAAGTCTCCTTCGCTGTAGTTCATGCTCACCTCCGTAGTTTGCTAAGTTTTCTTTGTAACGGCTCATATGATACATGCTTAGCTTTGTACGTCAACACTTTCAACTAAATTTTTTTTGCTTTTCTGTTTTGCCGGGTATACTCAATGGCAGAGAGGGGTGCCAGATGCTTCATATAAAGAGACTCAGGACAGAATGCCGAATGACGCAAAAAGAGCTGGCTAAGGCTGTAAACAAGAGTTATGTAACGATCCAGTCATGGGAAAAGGGGACGTCATATCCGAACGCAGAATCAATCCTTGATATGTGCAGCCTGTTCGGCTGCACGCCAAACGATCTTCTCGGCTGGTACGACAACCACCAAAGACCAATAGAAGAGATGTCATCGGGCGAGAGGGCGCTAATAAGCTCCTACAACAAATGTGACGAAGCCACAAAGGCGAGCATCTTGATGGTCGCGAAGAACAGTGCACTGGCATCCGTTAGTCAAGCAGACGAACAGGTCGAGACTAACTGTGCTTGACGGCGGGCATCTTGACCGGCGCTAGATTGGGGTTGATATGTCTAAAAGAAGCTCATACGGCTCGATAACGCGCATCGACTCAGGGACATACAGAATCCGCTGGTGGGGAGACTCTCACGACGGGAAGGGCTACCGCAGGATGTCAAAGACGATACGCGGCAGCAGACGGGACGCGACAAAGTTCCTGGCTGAGCAGAGGCTCGCGCACGACAAGGCCGCCCCGGTACCTACCGTCAGGGAAGTCTTCGATCGCTGGTACTGGCCGGACGTAGAGTCCAGGCTGAGCGCCAACACACAGAAGCAGTACATCTCGACATGGCGCAAGCACATCGAGCCTCGCTGGGCAGATGTTGCCGTGACCGGAGTGAAGCCCATAGCAATACAGGAATGGCTCGACGGCATGACAGTAGGCGCCGCCAACATGTCCATGCGCGTGCTCAGCCCGATGCTCGAATATGCGGTTAGGTATGAATTCTTGGACTCGAACCCATGCAGGGTCCGTTACAGAATGCCGACTCAGGGATACGAGCACGACAAGGGAGTATGGTCGCTATCGGAACTCGCGGTAATGGCCGACGCGCTGCGTGGCAAGAAAGTCGAGGCTGCTTTCCTGCTATCGGCTTTCGGCTCATGCCGAGTCGGCGAGGCCGTGGCCGTCACGCGCGAAGACATGGAGGCCGTTACGGCATCGAACGGCATGAGGTGCGCTGTCGTGTCTATCGGCAAGCAGCGTGACGCATCTGGGGGTACGACTGAATCGCTCAAGACCGAACAGAGCAACCGAATCGTGGTTATTCCAGCACCGTGGGGAGATCGGCTCATGGAGCTAGCAGGCAGACGGCAAAGAGACGGGCATGTATACATGCTTGAGGGCTCAAGCGGAAACCCGGTGTCATCAAGCACGCTCTCCGCTATTTGGAAGTCCGAACTCGATGGCATCGGTATAGAGCACCACCCGTTCAGAAACCTCAGGAACTCATGGCGCACGTCATGGGAGTATGAGGCAGGAGTGCCATCCGACACGCTGGAGATCCTCATGGGGCACGTCGGTAAAACCGTATCGGCAAAGTATTACACGCGCCCCAGTAAAGAGATGCTCGTCGATACTGTGGCCAACGCGTTTGAACACACGAAGATTCCCAAATAGGGACGAATTGGGACTGAATAGCTTTATGCAAGCGTTTTACCTGCTGTTTTACTAATTACGGTATATCAACTCATTATACGCACAGGTACGACGGCAAACGGACGGCAACGGAGCCTCTCGAGAAGCTTAGAAAAAAGTCCGCACCCTCAAACGAAGATGCGGACCAATAATTCGATGTGAATGCTTGCTCGAAATCGTGGCTTGTTAGTTCTTACGGCCCTTAAGCACAGCGACACCGGCAGCGATGCAAATGACGGCCACAACCGCAACTCCACCGATGATGATCATGGAGTTGTCGCCCGTCTTGGGTAGGGATCGACCGGTAGGCTTCTTGCCCGTCTGGGTCTTGTCGGCAGGCTTGTTGTCGGCAGGCTTGTCGGAAGGCTTGGGCTCGTCCTTCTTCCACTGGGCGTAGAGCGTTACCGGGGCTGTGAGCTTAATCTTGGCGCCAGCCTCGTAGCTCATGCCGGAGCCGTCCGCTGCCGTGTTCCAGCCTACGAAGGAATAGCCCTTGCGTGCCGGCTTATCGGCCGTGACCTCAGTCTCGGTAACGTGCTTGACGGTAGCGAAATCGGCGGCCTGCTTATCCGTGGAGCCGTTCAGGTCGTAGGCGAGGTCGTAAGCTTTCTCCTCGACCGGGTCCTTGGTGTAGCCGCAGTACTTGCACTTAGGGGTTCCCGTACGAGTCCAAGTACCGGCATTGTCAGAGGCCCACTCGGTGTAGGTGACATCGTAGGCCTTGTCGTGCTCGCCGTCGGTGTAGGAGTGGGTCTTCATCTCGCCTTTGAACGTCTCGCCTTCTTTTTTGGACCACACGAGAGTGCCGCCAATGTAGACATCGGTGCGGCCGGTGTCGTTGCCTGACTTGCCACCAAAGCCAAAGAGCTGCGAGCAGGTAGTGTTGTCGCGCGCAGCCGTGACGGTATTATTGTCAGCAATGTTGAGAATGTACTTAAACGAACCCATATTAAAGTCGTTGATGTTCAAAGCTTGCTTGTCCAAGCTGCTATTCGAGTTGAACATGCATTTGTTCACATTGACGATGATATCGTTCTTGCCGGCACCGTAATCGGTGTAGACGTTGATGACCTTACCGGTTGCGTTAAAGGTGCACGTGTCAAACGTCATAATCGGCGAGCTGTACGTCCAGAGGGCATAGTCGCCTTTTGGAGCGTTAAACGTGGTGTTCTTGAACTCAGCGGAAGAATAACCCCAGTAGAACGTCTTGCCGTTAACAATGCAGCCGTCGACGACAGTCTTGTTCGCGCGAATGAAGCCGAGGTAGTTGGCACTGCCGGAGCGCATCGTCATGTTCTTGAACGTAACGGTGCCGGCGCCGTCAAAGGAATAGTCGCCGTTGTACTCGGTACCATAGTTTGCAGGATCGGGCACGAGCGCACCGATGTTCCATGCGGTCTTGTCCGTACCCAGACCCTCAAAGGTAAGGTCCTTGCCCTTGGTGTGGCCCTCGGAGCTCACCTTGTAGAGCGTATAGTTACCCTCGGGGAGCAGGATCGTCTCACCGCTTTTGGCATCAGCGGTAGCGGTGGCAAGATTCTCGTAGGTCGCGCCCGTCTCCTTATTGGTGATCTTGGTGACAGTCGCTCCGTCGGCATATGCCGGTGCAACAAAGGCGCCCAACGAAAACGCCAACGCACATGCCACTATGGCGATGGAGCGGACCCCCCCCCGCATCAGTTGTTTCATATCCAATCACTCCAACCACTCTTTTGCATGCTAAACATGGCATATTACGCCGCGCATATTCGCATGACATTTATATATCAAGGATATATCAAGGTCATTTTGTCACAGAATATGCCGCAAGGTGTCGAGATAATCAAGTGTGACCGCTCATTTTGCGGCCATTTCCCTATCGCTTGTAGTTTTGCCACGTTTGTTGTGCAAAAAGGTGAAAAAACGCCTCCCCCCCGGCGCATCTCAAAGACCCGCGTGCGAAACTCTGATTCGAAGCCCAAAGCCTCCCAAACCCAGCAACCGCCTTGAGAGGCAGAGCAAATGGAGGAACCTAGGAGATGAGCCCCGCCCTTCGCGCGGCTTCGATGACCCCATCGCCGCGCCTGGTAACGCAATAGGTGTTTTCAAGCTGACCACCGTTCTCCATGCGGTTGGCTCTCACCGTCAGATAGCCCGCCTCCTCGCACGAAGCAAGGGCACGACGCGCGGTGTCGAGGCTCACGTCCAGCTCGTCTGCAAACGAACGAATCGACGCGCTAACGCCATGGCTCGATGCCCCACTGCGCTTTTTTACCAGTGCCAGCACATGAACGTCCCGATCACGAACTACGATATCGACGGGCACCGTGAGCGTTACTTTCCTAGACATGCGTCGCTCCTCAACTGCGTTTTGGCCGCCATCCAACATGCTGCAAAACCCCGAGGGGCGAGAGGACAATTCAAGGTGGCGTCTGCCAATCGACCCATAAAAAGCAATTGGTCTAGAGAAATCGTTGAGCTACAGGTCGATTTTGAAGACCCCCCCCCTGTTATTTAATTCGACGGTTATCATGCGGCCGACCACCGACCCTTCTCGCCCAACGTACTTGTACGCACGTTTTATGCGTTTTATGTAACGCTCCTGCATCGCTGTTTTGTGATTTTAGTACACTGATGTAAGCCTTTTGATTTTAAGTCGGCGAGTCGCGACACCACCCTCGGTAAAAAATGCAAAGGGGTGTTGTCCCCTTTAGAGGGCTGCTGGTTTTGTGCCGATTTGCAAAATGCCACCTCATCGCTAGCGCACACGCAATTAGGCCGTAATATCAAACGGACACGGCGGCATTTATTTAGCCATCCCCCAGGCGCAATTAGCACATAATCTTCATATAATAGCAATCGGTACACTACCCTTATGCAACCCGCGCACACCGCGCGGAGCGCTACCTTAGATGAGCTACCATATGATTCAGGTTTGATTGAAACAAAAAGGAGCGCTTATGGCGCGCAACATGCTTGATCCAAAAATCGTCACCGAATCGGAAATTCGAGAGCTTCCCCTCTTCATTAAAATCTACGGCGGCCTCTGCATCGCTTCCGGCGTCATCTCAATTCCGGTCTACCTGATGTTCTTTGGCTACATTGCCCAGCAACTCATTCAAAACCCCGACACCGTGACCATCGGTGCAAACCCACTTGTAGCCCTTGTCATCGCCATCGTCGGTATCTCGTTTGCCGTACTCGATACCGTGGGCCTTATCGTTTTTGGCATCTCGCTCATCAAGAATCGCAGACGCCACGCTGCACGCTGGTCATACGCGCTTATCGTCGTCACCATCATTCAGATCATCATCGACATGATGCTTAGCGGTATCGGGTCGCATCTCATCCGACCTGCCGTACAGCTTGCGATTCTCATCGCCCTCTCAATCACCGTCGATCCATCGCTTCGCCAGGAGCGCGAACTGCAGCGTCGCCTGCGCAACATGATCAATCGCGAGGCCGCACGCGATGCCATGCTTGGCCGTGACGAGACAGGCGAGGGGTTCATTCGCCTCAACTTCTTCAATCTGTTCTGGGTATTTGTCGCATGTAGCGTTATTGGCCTGGTACTTGAGACCATCTGGCATATGGTTGTGGTGGAGCCGGGTGTTTATCAAGATCGAGCCGGCCTCCTCTTTGGCCCGTTCTCGCCTATCTACGGTTTTGGCGCCCTGCTCATGACGGTGGCGCTCAACCGCTTTTATAAAAAGAACCCGATCATCATCTTTATGGTGAGTGCATGCATCGGAGCGCTTTTCGAAGTGGCTGTCGCCTGGTTCTTGCAGATATCGTTTGGTGTTGTTGCCTGGGACTACAACCACATGCGCCTCTTTGGCATGCCCGATCCCATCGCCGTGCTCTTTGGCGGCCGCACCTGCACGATGTTCGCTGGCATCTGGGGCTGCCTGGGTCTCGCATGGATTCGCGTGTTCTTGCCGCGCTTGCTCAAGCTTATCAACCGCATCCCCTGGACCTGGCGCTATTCGCTTACGTCCATCTGCACGCTTCTCATGCTTATCGACGGCGTCATGACCCTGCAATCGCTCGACTGCTGGTTCGAGCGCGTAAGCGGTCTCACCCCACAAACGCATGTCGAACAGTTCTATGCCGCTCATTTTGACGACGATTACATGCAGCATCGCTTCCAAAGCATGACGATCACGCCACAGGATACCAGTCGCGTGCTCAGTGCCGAAGACAGTGCCGCCTAGTCCCCAGAACACACGTGCGACAATAGTCCATGTGACAAAAGTCCTCAGGTTTGTTTTGTCACATATGCCAACAGCGCGAAGACCGCTCGTCTGGTTTGCCTTAAAAGCCGGACCAAACGAGTGGCGGTTATTCATTCGTTTGCGGATGAATGGCGGCTTTTGAATCGTTTTTGGGCTCCATGCAGCGTCCAATTGCACGTTCTTCCGCCACTCATTTCAAAATGCACGATTTACCGCCACTCATTTCGCAATCTAGGCAGTTCCGGAAAACGAACGCGCCCCACATTGCCCTCGTCACGTATCGCCCATCGCACCACGCCGCCCATCACCCAACATTGTTCATGATCATCACTCGGCAAACATTCAAAAAACGGAGATGCGCTTTGCAGCACATCTCCGACAGTAGACGAGTAGCCCAAAACGCGAGCGTTCTCGATTTAAAACCCCAGCTCGCCGTGCCGACGGCTTGCGGGGGCGCGGCAGCAAAGTGCCTTAGTTCGCAGAGCTCTGTCCCTCGGCGCGCGGCTGTGCCTCCACAACCGTGCACACCATGGCGGCTCGCGTGGTACGCGGGATAATCTCGCCCGCACAGGTCACGAGCGTAAGAACCTGTTTTGCCTTCTTGACATCCTCCCCCGCGGTGCTCGACTTCGCCTTTGCCTGGCCCAGCATATCTTCAAGATACGCAGTGAGCGTCTTATCGGAGTCCTCAAACGTGGTACGACGGGCATCGGTGTAGGTATCCTCAACCTGAGCGGTGAACATCGGCTTGAGCACATAGGTGGTGTCACGCGTGATGTAGTACACCTTGCCGATTTTGTCGAAATCACCCTGATTGAGCGTATTGTCAATTGCCTTGAACATAGAGCCGTCGTTCATATGATGGCCGTAAATGGTGGTTTGCTCGTCCACCAAGCCCGGAGCCGTATCGTCCATGTCCATGAAGATGGTGCCCGAACCATTGCCCGAAGCATCAAAAAGCCTGCTCAGATACGTTGTATTGTTGCTGGTCTGAACCACGGGGTAATTGATCACCGTGCCCGGAACATAAATCCAGCTCACAATATCCGGATTGATCTGCGCCAAGGCGTTGAAGTCCACGCTGGGTACGTCATCGCCTTCATCGCCCTTGACGGCATACTGCTCGAGCTGCTTATAGCATGATTGCGCCTCTTGATAGCCCAGCTGAGCCTTGATGAACAGGCCTCCGGCAACCAGCAAAAGGGCTATACCCACAATAATGAAGATGAGAGGCAGTATCTGCTTTTGCTTGCGCGGGGGACGATTATCACCGCGACCGCCTTTGGCTCCACGCTCCGGAGTGCGAGGCGGCACAGAACCGCCGGCGCGGACCGGGCGCGGCTGCTTTGCGGAAGAGTGATGCGTGGAAGCGGCAACCACAGGGGCAACTCCCTTCGGGGATGTCATCTGGTTTTGTGAGGTCCGAGGTGTCTGCACGGGAATCCGAGCAGTAACAGCTGCGGCGCCATGGGGAGCCGGCGCGGTGGCGGGAGACACGGAACACACGGCAGGCGCGGGATGCGCCGGCGCCTCTTCTGGCTCGGCAATCTCAGGATGATACGCAAAGGGGTCAAAAGCCGGAGCCTCTGCAGGAGCGGATACCGGGGGCTTTACCTGCGGAGACTGCGAGGCAGCACGTGCCGAAGAAGCCGGCGCCATCGTGCGCGGAGCGGGTTGCTTTGCAGCGCGGGATACCGTAGCCGGAGCCGCCGCAGGCGAAGCGATTGGCCGCATGGCACGCGTGGCAGAGGCCGCGTT
>OLRJ01001162.1_pt1 | contig 23117 bp, 23 predicted proteins | sample 1672741 | NCBI WGS metagenome assembly OLRJ01 (sample SAMEA3136719, study PRJEB25190) | human gut metagenome | biome: human gut; feature: human-associated habitat; material: faeces | place: Austria | collected 2013
AGGGAAGAAAATATAAAGTATACCGTGGAATGGGATCTATTGCAGCTATGGAGAACGGCAGCAAGGATCGTTACTTCCAGGAGAACGCCAAGAAGCTTGTTCCGGAAGGTGTTGAAGGACGTGTTGCATACAAAGGACACGTTGAGGATACCGTATTCCAGTTAATTGGCGGTTTAAGATCCGGTATGGGTTACTGCGGAGCAGAGAACATTGAGAAGCTGAAAACAACAGGCAGATTCATTAAGATCTCCGCTGCATCTCTCAAGGAGTCACATCCACATGACATCCATATCACAAAAGAGGCTCCAAACTACAGCGTAGACGAGTAAGATCTGCATCTGTATTTCATTTTTAATTATCTCAGGGACATTAAGATACGATGTCATTTATCTTAAGCGATCCGTATTTATTTTAAACTGGTAACAGACGGAAAATATGAGAACTATTTATTTCTCGTATTTTCCGTCTGTTTTTGATAGAACTTTAATCTGCGAAAAACATTACTCATTACCAGCGCCGTTGCCGCTGTTTGTTGCATTATTGCTGTCCTGATTTTCCCGCATAGTATCTTCCATCCGCTGTGTATTCTCTTTAATATTTTCCTTTGTGTTTTCTGCATTTTCTCGGATAGTATCGCCAGTATTCTCCATACGTTCTTCTACATCCGTGCGGTTCTCCGTATTGGTACTCGGTTTTGTATCTTTGTTTTCCTTTTTCCCACAGGCTGCCGCACTGCAGCATAAGAGACTCATAAGCAGAATAATTAAGATTTTTTTCATCTCCATTCACACTCCTTCAGTATTCTTTCTGACAGGATTAATATGTGTGATTTTCTTGGTTTTATTCCTGCTTTACATTATTATTTTTGCAACTTTAATTCATCCTATATCATAATTTTTTATAAAAACCACCACATTACTTTCCAGACAAATTAACAGTTCTTTCATACATACGTCTGTTATTTTTTCATGCGGGATCTGAAGATAAATGATCCCAGATAACTGAAGATCAACGCCGCTGACAAACCGACTGCACAGGCGGAAAATCCGCCCCGGAACAGCCCCAGAAATCCATAGGCATCCACTGCCTTTTTCATACCTTTCCAGAGGTTATTTCCAAAACCCAGCAACGGAACCGTAGCCCCGGCTCCTGCAAACTCTGCAAACGGCTCATACACCTGTAATGCGCCCAATACGCAGCCGCTGCACACCAGCAGCACCATAATACGCCCCGGCAGCATTTTTGTCCGATCCAGCAGAATCTGTGCAAGAGCACATATTACACCTCCCGTCCAGAATGCATTCACATAATCCATAATATAAAATTCCATCGTTTTCTCCACTTCCAATGTCTTATTTTTATACTTCTGATACTTTATTTTATCTCTCCGGTCAGTGCTCTCTTAAATTAGCTTAACCTCATTTAACTTTCCTTTGATCACTGAGATCAATTATTTCACACGCAGCTTTCCAGCACGACTGCATGAGCAATCCCCGGTACAGTCTGTCCTTCGTTAAAACTGATCTTTGACAACAATGCGCCAGTAGGCACAAACAAAATCCTTTTCAGTTCCTGTTCCCGTAACATCGGCAGGAAATGGGCACTTAATGTTACAGCAGAACACCCGCACCCGCTTCCCCCGGAACCTGTCTCCTGCCGCTCATTATCATAAATGATCAGCCCGCAATCAGTATGCACCTCTTCAATAGAAATCCCTCTCTGATCCAGTAATTCAAACAACAATTTCTGCCCCACTTTTCCCAGATCTCCGGTCACGATGGCATCATAATCTTCCGGGGTTCTGCCAAAATCCTGCAAGTGTACAGCAATCACATCCGCCGCTGCCGGCGCCATGGCTGCCCCCATATTCATGGCATCTTTTACACCATAATCCACGATCTTTCCTGTCGTCATCCCTGTAATCTGTATAGGGCGCTCTTTGCCGTGCTTACGGTAAATCTCTTCATTGCATAACAGAAATGCTCCACTGCCCGTTACAGTCCATGTTGCGCACTTGGGACGCTGATTTGCATATCCCAGAGGAAATCGAAACTGCTTCTCTGCACTGGCAAAATGGCTGGATGTCACAGCCGCCACCAGATCGGCATACCCGGCCGCAACCGTCATAGCAGCCAGCCCCAACGATTCTCCTGCCGTGGAACAGGCTCCGTATAAGCCAAACAGTGGTATCTGAAAATCAAGTACGCCAAATGACGTTGCTATCGTCTGTCCCAACAGATCGCCTGCAAACAGGTAACGTACCTCCTCTGCGTCTACACCAGCTTTTTCAAGTACCATGGACAACGCCTCCTTTTGCAGCGTGCTCTCCGCTTCCTCCCATTTTTCTGCGCCAAAATTATCATCTTCTCCAGTGGCATCCAGCTTTTCTCCAAGAGGCCCTTCTGCCTCTCTGGTTCCTCCAATGGATGCGCTTTCCATAATAAAAGGAGCCTCACGAAACGTAAGGCTCTGCTTTCCAATCTGCCGTGCCATACTTTTACTCCTTTACCTGTCTGCTGATGAGCCACCATATATCTGTACAAAGTCCCTGCTGCAGACAATCATGTCTGCCTGATCAGGAACTGCCTCATCTGTGTTCTTTCATAGTTTACAGAAACTTTTTTCAGTAAAAGTATGCAGCATTTTATTGTTTTTATTCATTTGTATGTAAAAATCTTTCCAGTTGCTTTTCCGGTATATTAAAATGTTTTTAACAGGATAAAAAAACAGCATAGACATCTTAAACTCATATATCGATATCTACACTGTTTCATTTTCTATAATACCTGAGATAAAAATTCTTTCAGACGCGGATTCTGGGGATTTTCAAAGAAATCCTTTGGATTGTTCTGCTCTGCGATATTTCCGCCATCCATAAAAAGAACTCTGGTAGCTACTTCACGGGCAAATCCCATCTCATGGGTAACAACAACCATGGTCATACCGTCATCTGCCAGTTCTTTCATAATCTGAAGAACTTCTCCTACCATTTCCGGATCCAACGCGGATGTCGGCTCATCAAAGAGCATTACATCCGGGTTCATGGCAAGAGCGCGGGCAATAGCGATACGCTGCTGCTGTCCGCCGGAAAGCTGTTTCGGATAAGCATCCGCCTTATCCGGAAGACCTACTCTCTCCAGAAGCTCTCTCGCTTTCTTCTCCGCTTCGCTATTGGACATAATCTTTAATTTGACCGGAGCAAGCTTAATATTATCAATGATGCTCAGATGCGGGAAAAGATTAAACTGCTGAAAAACCATTCCCATTTTTCTGCGAACCATATCAATATCTACCTTTGGATCCGTAATATCCTGACCTTCAAATATGATATTTCCACTGGTAGGCTCTTCCAAAAGATTCAAACATCTTAAAAATGTGGATTTTCCGGAACCTGACGGACCGATCACAACCACTTTTTCGCCTTTTTCAATATGTTCACTGACTCCGTCTAAAACAACGTGGTCTCCATAACTCTTTACAAGATTTTTAACGCTTATCACCGGTTCTCAGTCTCCTCTCTACCACACTCAGTATTTTACTCAGGATCAACACGATAACAAGGTACACAATCGCAATTCCAATAAACGGCATAAATGCCTGATAAGTACGGCTCTGTACGATCATCGCAGTCTTAGTCAGATCCTTCAGGCCGATAACAGTTACCAGAGAAGTATCTTTCAGCAGTGTAATCATCTCATTTCCCAATGCAGGCAACGCATTTTTCAAAGCCTGCGGAATGATGATATAACGCATCGTCTTTACATAGTTAAAGCCCAGGGAACGACCTGCTTCCATCTGTCCTGCTTCCACAGACATGATACCGCTTCGAACAATCTCTGCCACATAAGCACCGGAATTGATACCGAATGCCAGTATTGCAACCAGTACCTGATTGGATGATGACGCAAAAATAACGAAATACATGATCAAAAGCTGAACCATCATTGGGGTTCCACGGATAACCGTCAGATACACCTGACAAATGGCATTGGCAATGTTTAAGATCACATTTCCAAAACCTTTTTGTTTTCCTCGTCTCTGATCGTGAATCGTACGGATAATAGCGATAACCACACCGATCACAAGACCAAGGATCAAAGCTAAAAACGCAACCTCCAGTGTTACGCCGAGACCTTTTAAAAACTGCTGCCAGCGATCAGATTCTATAAATGTCTGAGAGAAATCAGATGCGATCTTGGCAAGCTTCGGGTGCGGCGATTCAGATACGGGGTCTTTAATTGCAGCAAATACTGCAAGATTTAATAATCCCTGCATAAAATCAATCTCCTCTTTCGCAATTCATATTTTTTCAGAAAATGCTATTCAGATGCACTTCTGCAAATTACCATTACACATCATATCATACTTTTGTAAAGTACGCGATAATTTTTTGTATTTTTATAATACAGAAACTGTATTTTTATGTAACAGGAGTTCCAATACATCCGGCTCTTAATTTATATTCCAATCGCAGATTTGTTAAAACATAACATTTTAATCCATCTTTTTTTTACTATGACATAACAGATTTCTGATCACGCCCCTGGGATCTTTGATCAGAAGAATGACCAGCCAGATGACCATTCCAAGCGCGACCACGGAAATACCCAGTAAAAAGTCGTTTTGTATTTCTGCAGGCGTCTGTAAAAAATATGCAGCGCCATCATTAACATATTCAAAAACAGCATCCACAAGCCACATCAGAGATGCGCCCCAGTACATCAGACTAAGGGTACCTGTCTGCATGCGGTTACTGCCATCTTTAAAATACCATACAACTGTACTGATGAGCGCCGCAAACAGCGCAGTCAACAGCGTCATGATATATGCTCCTTATTTGTCCGTACAATGGAATCTGCTTCTTCTGCCCGTTTCTCGATAGCGCCTGTTACAGCTACCATTCCGATCCATACCGCGGTAACCACAACAGCCATCATCGTTCCGACAGTGGCCATCTCATGAAACATCTCTCCGATACCGGCCGGAGAATCTGCAGCAGTCAAAAACGGAAACCACGGCGTTACCTCGCCATGCCATACATGCTCAAATGCCAGCAGCGCAGTCCCTCCCCAGAGCATTTTATTCAGCCATTTTAATTTTCGCGAGAAAGGAATTCTGCCCGTATGTCCTAATGTCTCTGTTTTCTGATATGCAGCATCTGCACATACATCAGATGTCTTTTCAGGATGGATTGTCGGTATCATACTTTTCTGTCTTTCCAACGTGCTTTCTGCAGTAACTACTGTATTTTCACTTTTTTCTTTTTTCTGTACGGCTTTTGTTATGATGGTAGATATCACTGCTTCCGCAGCCGGTACGAGAAAACATGCCATAATCATTTCCTCCTCTATTATTAATACAATCAGTCCTATTTATGTATCGTTATCAGCAAACTTATTTATATTATATATCAGTTAAGAAAGTCCCGTAAAGGGCGGATTTCTCTCAAAATTCAAAAACTCCCCATCACATCACTGTAATGGAGAGTTTCCTTTCATTTACCGATTCAATTTTCAAAACCAAAGCCGGTTATCCACAAAGATTACTCTGCTTTGATGTATTTATTAACGATCTGCTGAACAGTTCCGTCCTCTTTTAACTCGTTCAGAGCTTTATCTACTTTATCCAGAAGCTCGTCGTTGTCTTTTCCAACTGCAATGGCATAATCCTCTGTTACATACTCTGTATCCAGAATTTTCAGACCAGTATTTGCTGCTACAAACTCTTTTGCAGGCTCATTATCGATAACTACACAGTCAACTTTTCCTGTTTTCAAAGCTTCGATGGCATTTGCGCCTGTTGTATAAGCGATTACATTATCCTCACCGTAATCATCGGAGCAATAGGTATGTCCGGTTGTTCCTTCCTGAACACCGATCTTTTTACCTTCCAGATCATCCGGTCCTGCAATAGCAGAATCTTCTTTTACAATGATTACCTGTACGCCTGTCGCATAGCTGTCAGTAAAGTTTACGTTTTTGAGACGATCCTCTGATACAGTCATACCTGCCAGAGCGACATCTGCTTTGCCCGTCTGTACAGCAGTGATGATAGAATTGAAATCCATATCATCGATTTTCAGCTCCATGCCGAGTTTATCTGCTATAGCCTGCGCGATATCTGCATCGATACCTACAATCTTATCGCCTTCATAATATTCATATGGAGGGAATGCAGCGTTGGTAGCCATTACCAGTGTATTGTCGTCTTTGCTTTCTGCTGCTGCGCTGGATGAATCATTTCCTTTGGATGCATCATTGCTGTTACCGCATGCTGCCATTGAAACAGCCATTACGCCGACAGCTGCCAGTGCAAGAATCTTTTTCAGATGTTTCATTTCTTTTCTCCTCTTCTCTTTTCAGATAATTCTTCTGTTTTTTTACAGATTATTCATATCATTTTAAAAAACAGTTCCAGACCATTATAGCGTATTCGTATTAAAATACAATATATTTTAAGAAATTTCATGGAATTCCAGTGCATTTTATGCAACTTTCCGTATTTTTATACACCCCAGGCAACAGCGGTCTGCGGATCCAGTTCCTTTCCATCCAGCACAACTTCCTTTAAATCATTGCCTTCATAACGAAGCTTTAATGAGAAAAACGGAACATCCTCTGCCAGCAGACGCAGAAAGATCCGGTCCCCATCCCACAGATTCAGTTTACCAAGCTCCTTTTTAGGCACCCACTGAAGATTTCCTTCATTACATTCCCGCAGTGTTCCTTCAAACCCATCCGCAGTATACAGACACATATATTCTGTTACCCACTCATCCGATATAAAAGTTACCAGCCCGCGGAAATGCCAGGATGTCAGATGAAGTCCCGTCTCTTCCATAGCTTCCCGCAGCAGACATTCTTCCGGTGATTCATTTTCTTCAAAATGTCCGCCTATGCCGATCCATTTTTCCTTATTGATATCATGTTGTTTCTTTATGCGGTGCAGCATAAGATATTTATCATCCTGCTCCACATAACAAAGTGTTGTCAGTGACATATCTTTCTCCCCTTCTTCTCTGAGTTTTTGTATATTTCTGCCTTTTTGTAAGGCTGATCTCCTTTTGCCCATTCATCAGTAAAGTAAAACATCATCCTTCCCCCCGATGATGCCCTTAAATATCTCTCCTTTATCGCATTCCTATATCAGAGCATTACTGTTCCCATCTCGCTGACGTCGTAACCTTTCATAAACGCAAACTGCTCCTGAAAATCCCGGGACTGCAGGATGCGGATCATCTGCTGTACTCTCGGATCTCCATAATTTTTCTTCTTTATAATAAGGTCATATTCTTCCATCTGAAGCGGAACGAATTCCACACCACTTACATTCCATGCGGTTTTTTCTGTTCCGATGCCAAGATCTGCCTCGCCCTTGCTGACACATGCTGCTACAGACATATGGGATGCCGCCAGATGTTCATAACCGGCAATCGTTTCCGGGATAATCCCCATCTGCTGTAAATGTTCATCCAACAAAATCCTTGTTCCCGCACCCGGTTCCCGATTTACAATGATCAGATCTCTTCTTTGAAGATCTTCCCAGGATGATATCTGCTTCGGATTGCCACTGGCCACATAAAATCCCTGACTCCGACTTGCCACACGGATACGCACTACCGGGCAGCCCGGAAGCAGCTTTTTCACATAGGGGATATTATAACCATCCGTCTCCGCATCCCACATATGACTGGCTGCTGCCCAGACTTCATCCTTATATAATGCAGTCAGGCTGTCATAGCTTCCGCGATGAATACGCTCTGCCTTTGCCGCCGGCATCTGTGTATTCATATATTTCGCCAGAATATCCAATATCTCATCCTGCCCGCAGATCAGAAAGGCATCTGGTTTTTTCCCCGGTTCAAATATCTGAGTCACAGAAGACATGCCATGCATCCCTTTTACTGTGTTTTCGTAAATTGGGGCGGCAAATCCTTGTGCAGGCCGGCTCCCCCTTACAGCATTTGCCGCACTGACGGATTCTGCTTTTCTGCCGCTTCCGCCACGGGACTGTTCGATATAAGCCTGCACATCATCATAGGTAAAACGCATCTTTCTACCTATCTTATAGCAGTTTAATTCTCCCCTTTTTACCAGTTCATAAACGGTGTTCTGTGCGATCTGAAGTATAGATGCCACTTCAGGCGCAGTCAAAGCATCTTTATTTTCCAAACTCATCGTTTCTGTAATCCCTTCCTTGATAAATATAATAATCTCCCGTACAAATCACGGATATTTTATGCCACTGTCTACGGTCTGGCACTGCTCAATTTTTATACACATTATACCACGTCTCATACGTTTGTGTGTAAGCTTTTTATTTTTCATTACGTTTTAATTCATTTCATTTCGTTATGTTTCTTCTTTTATTCCACTTCGTTTCACTATGTTGTATAACCAATTTCACTTTATATCACTATTTTTTATTTGTTTTATATATTGCTTTTTATGTTTCTTCATTCTATAATAAGACTATAGTAATTAATGAAACGGCAAAAACAATTTAGGAGGATTATATTATGATCAGTGCAAGAAATCAGTTTCAGGGAACTATCACAGAGGTTAAGGAAGGCGCAGTAAACGGTATCGTTAAACTGAATATCGGTGGTGGCAACCATATCAGCGCTACTATTTCCATGGATTCTATCAAAGAGCTTGGTCTTGCAGCAGGCAAAGAGGCTACTGCTATCGTAAAAGCTACAGAAGTTATGATGGCTAACGGAAAACTCAACATCAGTGCAAGAAACCAGCTTACAGGCACTGTTTCCGCTATCGAAGAAGGCGCAGTAAACGCAATCGTTAAACTTGACGTTGCTGAGGGCGTTACAATTTCTTCAACGATTTCTATGGAAGCTGTAAAAGAGCTTGGTCTTGCAGTTGGCAAAGAAGCTACTGCTATCATTAAAGCTACTTCTGTTATGATCGGCGCTTAATCAGAGTTGACAAACTTTCTCTGATACCTATATAATAGAATATGTTGGATTATGTTATCATCCTTGCGTGATACTTCCGACAGAAATGATTCAATATTCATATAATGGATTATGTAGAATTTTCATTATCATTCATACATAATACTTTATATAAACAACCTTAAGATTTATATGAAAAAAGCTGTTCAGCATCGACCCCGTCGCTGAACAGCTTTTTTCTGCTTTCATTAAAATTTTCAAAACCCATGTCTAATAATAAGTATCCATCAGCATTTCGTTTAAAATCGCATCATACATTCCGGTTCCCATCACTACAACTGCAATAATAATGATGATAATATACACGACAATGCCAACTATGCTGAGTACCAGACCGACCGTTGCCATCGTACGTCGTTCCTGCTGTCCCTTTGCCAGATAGAGCGCTCCGAAAATAATGCCGAGGATTCCGGTAATGATATTGACACCGCACATCAGCACCAGAGACAAAATGCCAAACACCAGAGCCGCCACAGCAAATCCGGAATTATTCTGCTGCTGCGGCGGCTGATAATTATAATTGCCATTGTTATAATTATAGGAATTGGATCCATTATTATAACCATTATTCTTCGATGAAGACTGGCCAGAGTTATATCCGTTATTTCCATCTGTAGACTGGCCGTAGTTATAGCTGTTATTTCTATCCGTAGACTGACCATAGTTGTAGCTGTTATTTCCGTCTGTGGACTGACCGTAGTTATAGCTGTTATTTCCGTCTGTGGACTGACCGTAGTTATAGCTGTTATTTCCATCTGCGGACTGACCGTAGTTATAGCTGTTATTTCCGTTGTCATTCTGGAATGGATCATTACCATAACCATTATTGTAACCATTTGTATTCTGATCCATAGATTTCCTCCTGTCTGTCTTTACTTCTGATAAAGTCCCTAAAATTTTTCCGTCTCTGTCACACAGTGGTTTTTAATCTCGCCTACCAGTGACTGCAGCGCATCGATAACATGAGGACGGATGTCTCCGCCAATCAGCACGAGCATAATATCATCTCCTACAGAAAGCGTTCCCTGATTCAGCCACACTTTCACATAATAAATACCTGGCAGCTCATATGCTTTTGCAATCGCTTCCCGCACTTTCTCTTCCTCATAGGAAAATTCCATGCGTACTACCGGTTCTTCAATATCTGCGCCCTGACGTACTTTTGCCTTTGCAGTCTCTCTTACCACACCATTATGGAACAAATACATGCCGCACTGTTTTGCAGAACCATCTGTCTTTGCCTCTTTTAACCATGCATCTGTGGACGGTATTGCTGCTCCTGTATCAAGATTGTTTTTTGCCATTTTGTCCATTATTTTTCTCCTTTTTCCCTGCTTTTTGCCGGACATGTACCATATCTGCCATTCCCGTACCAGATACACATTTTTCACATATAAAAACGTTTTCACGTATAAAAGCATTTTCATAAGAAAGGCAGAAAATATTTTCCAGACAAAAAGATTTTATACTCTTATTTTTAAATTGTAACAGACTGTGTATACATGCGTCAAGATTTCCCACAAACGCTTACATCACATTTTTTCGTTTTTTCTCAAAGCTGCTATATAACTTCTGTTTCGTAAATTTTCTATTAAAAAAGATACCTCTTTCTGGGAAAGAAGTGTATAATAGAAGAGATATAATTTTGCAGAGAGGAGCGCATGACCTTTTTCATGCGACAAAAGATATGAGATCATTAAATCTGACCTTACTGACCGACTTATATGAAATCACGATGATGCAGGGATATTTTGAAACCGGTAATCAGGACATGGTTGTATTTGACGCATTTTACCGTGAGAACCCATGCAACGGCGGATATGCTATCGCAGCCGGACTGGAACAGGTCATTGAATATATTAAAACCTTACAGTTTTCCACGGATGACATCCGTTATCTCAGAAGTCTCAACATTTTCAACGAAGAATTTCTGAAATACTTAAGCACTTTCCGGTTCTCCGGAAGCATCTATGCCGTTCCGGAGGGAAGCGTCATGTTCCCACGTGAGCCATTTATCAAAGTTATTGCTCCGATCATGGAAGCCCAGCTTGTGGAAACTGCGATCCTGAACATCGTAAACCATCAGTCTCTGATCGCTACAAAAGCATCCCGCGTATGCTATGCGGCCAAGGGCGATGGCGTCATGGAGTTTGGACTTCGCCGTGCACAGGGACCGGACTCCGGCATTTATGGAGCCCGTGCCGCCATCATCGGCGGATGCTGCGGCACTTCCAATGTACTGACCGGTCAGATGTTCAATGTTCCCGTCAAAGGTACTCATGCCCACAGCTGGATCATGAGTTTTAAAGATGAATACACAGCATTTAAAACTTATGCTGAGCTTTACCCGGATGCATGTATTCTGCTGATCGATACTTACGATACATTAAAATCCGGTCTGCCGAATGCCATCCGCGTATTCAGGGAAATGAAGGAAGCCGGCATTGAACTGCACAATTATGGCATCCGTCTGGACAGCGGCGATCTGGCTTACCTTTCAAAAAAAGTAAGAAAAGAACTGGATGCGGCAGGATTCCCGGATGCGATCATTTCCGCTTCCAACGATCTGGACGAACATCTGATTGAAAACCTGAAGATCCAGGGAGCGACCATCACTTCCTGGGGTGTCGGCACCAGCCTGATCACATCCAAAGACTGCCCTGCTTTCGGCGGCGTATACAAACTTGCCGCCATCCAGACAGAAGACGGCAGTTTTATCCCGAAGATCAAGCTTTCTGAAAATACCGAAAAAATCACAAACCCGGGAAATAAAACGTTCTACCGCATTTATGAAAAAGAAACCGGCAAGATCAAAGCAGATCTCATCTGTCTGGCGGATGAAACCTTCGACCCAAAAGAAGACCTTCTGCTCTTCGATCCAAACGCTACCTGGAAACGTACCCGTTTAAAAGGCGGCACTTATACTATGCGCGAGATGCTGGTTCCGGTCTTCGACAGAGGAAAATGCATCTATACCAGCCCGACTGTCATGGAGATCCAGGAATACTGTAATCAGGAAAAATCTACTCTATGGGACGAAAACATGCGTTTTGTCAATCCGGCAGAAATCTACGTGGATCTGTCTGATAAGCTGTATCAGATGAAAAATAAAGTCTTCAACGAACTGAGTGAAGCAAAATACTAAAACTCTAAAAATGCATTGCATACTAATTGGTTACTCAACAATCATTCGTATACAATGCATTTTTCTTTTATAATTTAAAAAGAACCAGCTTCTAATTATCATCAGAAGCTAGTTCTTGCTTATCATTTACTTAACCATATTCAAATACAAGCTGGTCAACAACTCTCTTATTTTGCTGGTTTTGGTCTGTAAGGTGTCGCAGTTTTTGCGCCGTATGGATTCTCTGCTTCGCCTGCCTCAACTTTCTTGAACCACTCAAACGGTTCTGTACGGAACATCTCCCATGTCTCACAGTTCTGTGGCTGCTGCATGTATGGGAATGTGTAACGCCAGTCATTGGTACGGCTGATATATTTCTCATCCTGCTGTCCGGAGTTCTCGTCTCCAAGGTCACCTGCTGCGATACGAAGAAGGGAGCCATACTGCTCACTTACAGTGTGAAGCTTCAGATCTTCTACAAACAGTTTCTTCAGCGGACGTTTTGCAAGGTTGGACATGATTGTTCTGTTTTCATATGGCATAGTCTTCCACATACGGGCGATCTCCCATGCACGATCCATTACTTTATCTTTCGGTACCACTTCACTTACCATGCCCCAATCAAGCATCTGCTGCGCTGTCCACTGACGGCTTGTCATCATATAGTAATTGCCGCGTTTTGTTCCAAAATAATGCTGAGCCATCAGTCCCATTGCATCGCCCGGTACAAGTCCGCCATGTGCGTGCGGCACTTCCATCCATGTATCTTCAGAAGCGATTGTCACATCACTGAGCATTGCAGAATCCCAGTGGAAACCAGGTCCCGGAATCGCACCGATAGTCGGTACATCAAGATCGAAGATCATATTTTTGATCAGGTTTGTATCATCGAAATACTGATGCTGGAAACGCTGGGTCGGAAGCTCTGAATAAGTCTCCCATCCGTTCGGGTCAGATTCTGTCATCCAGCTGTCGCCGATGTGGGTAAAAATGATGATCTCATTTTTAAAGTCGAGAGAAAGCATTCTTACTAACTGTCCGATTGCACGGTGGGACATTCCGCTGTGGTGCATCGGACCGTCATTTGTCTTCCATGTTACCTGAAGAATGCCATCTTCACGATACAGATCTGCAAAATCTTTAAACCATGCGCCGTATTCTTCCAGCTCCGGTAATTTTGCATAAGGTGCCATAGGTTTGTTGTTTTCGTTTGCCATAGTAAATGGTCCTCCTTTGATAATAAATAGATTGGTTTATTGTCTCCTAAGAGGTCCTGCGTTTTACGCAATCCGCTCTGCGCACAACAGATGTGACACATCCGCCATACGTAATAGGTTAATTTTCAACTTTTCTTTTTAACTGTCTTTCTTATGAACTATGAACTGCTACTTACCAGTCCCCAACAGTCTTTTGTATTCATCTCCAACATACAGGTGCTGTATCTCTTTTTTTATTTTGCAGGTTTTGGTCTGTATGGTTTTACCGGTTTTGCAGCAAATGGATTCTCCACCTCTCCTGCTTCCACTTTTTTGAACCATTCTGCTGCCTTTTTCGGCATATTCCGCCAGGACTCTGCTGTCTGCGGCTGCTGCATATCTGTAGTAGCATAACGCCAGTCATTTACACGGCTGATATATTTTTCATCCTGCTGTGCAGAGTTCTCATCGCCAAGGTCGCCTGCTGCGATACGAAGGAGAGAACCATACTGCTCACTTACGGTATGAAGTTTCAGATCATCAACAAGCAGCTTTTTCAGCGGACGTTTTGCAAGGTTGGACATGATTGTTCTGTTTTCGTATGGCATAGTCTTCCACATACGGGCGATCTCCCATGCACGATCAAGAACTGTTCCCTTTGCACATACTTCACTTACCATGCCCCAGTCAAGCAGCTGCTGAGCTGTCATCTGACGGGTTGTTGTCATGTAGTAATTGCCACGTTTTGTTCCAAGATAATGCTGAGCCATCAGACCCATTGCATCGCCCGGTACAAGTCCGCCCTGTGCATGCGGTACTTCGATAACAGTATCATCTGCTACCAGTGTCACATCACTTAAAAATGCGGAATCCCAGTGGAAACCAGGTCCTGTTACAGCACCGATGGTAGGTACATCCAGATCGAAGATCATGTTTTTGATCAGGTTGGTATCATCAAAGTACTGATGCTGGAAACGCTGGGTCGGAAGTTCCGAATAAGTCTCCCATCCGTTTGCATCGGACTCAATCATCCATGTATCTCCGATGTGGGTAAAGATGATGATCTCATTTTTGAAATCCAGAGAAAGCATTCTTACTAACTGTCCAATCGCACGGTGGGACATTCCACTATGGTGCATCGGGCCGTCATTTGTTTTCCATGTTACCTGAAGGATTCCATCCTCACGGTACAGATCTGCAAAATCCTTAAACCATGCTCCGTATTCTTCCAGTTCCGGTAATTTTGCATAAGGCGCCATCGGCTGATTGTTATTTGCCATCGTCATTATCTCCTTTTACTGATTGATTTTTATTCCGTTTGTCGGGATATCTGCACAATATTTCTTTGCTTTGGGTACCCCGTCCCTTTCATGGCTTGAGTATAACATCAGACCTGTACAAAATGGAAATTCTCAATATTTCAATGGTTATGTCAAAACCGTATAACCTTTTTGATGAGTTCCGCCGAGGCATTTTACCGTATTACGAGCATTTTTCCGCATAAAAACAGCCCCCGCCGGGTGTCACATGACCGCAGCAGAGACTGTTTATCTAGCGTAATAAGTTTTCCGGCATGGAGCAGGTCATGTGCCACGATGTGCGCCGCGTCCTACTCCGTACCTGTATAAATTTTCTTGTCGTCTCAGTATTTTTCCAATAAAAATACCAGACATACATTTAATAATAATAAAGAGGAATGTTATGTATATTTTATAAATGAAATGATCTGTAATGAAACATGGCTTTTATCTTTTCAGATGATCTTAGCCCATGCTCTTAGCAGCAAAGTATGTCGTACCATACTCTTCGCCTGCTTTTACTTTTGTCTGTTCCAGCTGTTCCGGTGTCACTTTCTCAAGCTCAGAGACTACCGCTTCACGGTCTAACGGTTTCAGTCCAAGCATCTCACGTGCCTCAGCAGAAGTAGCTGGTTCATTGCCATATGCTTCGATCGCTTTTGCAGCACGCTCTACCAACATCAGGTTAGTAGCCATGATCTTCTTACCGTCTTTGTCTTTGCCGTATACAACGTTGTCTTCCATACCGACACGAATGTGTCCGCCATTTGCAAGTGCGGAGAACATAACCGGAAGATGTCCTTTTCCAATACCAAATGCGGACCAGGTCACTTCCTGTGGGAGGTTGCCTTCAGACTGCAGACGCTGGATATATGCAAGCATATCCTGAACGTCTCTCGGTTCTGCTGCAAGACCGCCGACAACGCCAAGACAGAGCTGGAAATGAAGCGGAGCTTTTACGATGCCTTTTTTCCAGTATACGCCTACGGCACGAATCATGCCCATATCGAATACTTCAAACTCCGGTTTGATCTCTCTCTCCTGATACAGATTGCCAAGTTTGGTCAGGAATGTCGGAGAGTTACTGAAGATACCGCCCGGGATTCCCCAGTTGAAAGAGCCTGCATCAAAAGTACCCATCTCGATGCCCGGAACATTTTTGTGATGAAGCATACGCACTTCATTGCCGTACGGTGAATCATCGGATACACGGTTATCTCCGGAAGAGGTGCAGTTGATAATAACGTCACAATCCGGGTATTTTGTACGGATCAGTTTGATGGTCTCATAAAATTTAACCGGATCCATAACGCCTGCACCCTGATCATCTCTCATATGAAGATGAACAATCGCTGCGCCTGCTTTCCAGCACTCGTATGCGGTTGCCGCAATCTCTTCCGGTGTCTCCGGAACATCGTAGCCGTGTGGTGTGATAGCGCCAGTTAAAGCAGCTGTGATAATTGTTTTAGCCATAGTAAACTATCTCCTTTCAAATGTCTGAAACATATTTCTTTTGTCGATAGCTATATTTTATGGGCTCATTTTTTGTTTTTCAAGAGGTTTGGGCATAGTCATTATACCGTTTGCGACCATGCCTTATATGAAAAAATCATAACCGTTTTTCAGCCAGAGCTTATATACTATAAGTACATTTTTACAGGAGGAGATAACAATGACACTTTATGATGAATACACAATGAAAAACGGCTCTGTTCTCGTCACAGTCAACGGTTATAACGGAGAGGAAGATTTCTATGCAATGCATGACCTGATCAACCAGCTTCTACAGCCGGAAGATTCCGGATACAGCGTGGACTCCATGTGTGTGGGCGGCTATCTGATGAAAGACAACATCCTGATCCGCACCAGCAGCGAAAGCCCCTATGACTGCTGCAGTTTTTTCTATAATCCCACGAAAATGACAGCAGACGAGACTGCAAAAGCCCGAATCTGGATAGACGCGGTTATTAAAAAGCTGCACGAAGTAAGACCTCGCTAATGTACGGGGACTTCCCGACCCAGATGCAAACATGCCCCTGCACCGGATATACAATATTTTATCCATCTGGTTTTATCCCGATTTTAAAATATCTCTTTCCGTACAGGGGCATGTTTTTCCTTATACTTTTCTGCAAAGGATTTTATTTCTGTTTTGTAGCCTGAGCTTTCTTTTCAAAAATCTCTTTAAATGCTTCGTTATATGGCGCTCTTGCCACACCAAATTCTGTTACGATGCCGGCGATCAGTTCATGATCGGTTACATCAAAGGCAGGATTGAATACTTTTACGCCTTCTGGAGCCATACGCTCTTTGTACCACATTTCTGTTACTTCTTCCGGTTTTCTCTGCTCAATCTTGATCTCAGCACCAGTCGGTGTGTTCATGTCGATGGTAGAAGTCGGCGCGCAGATGTATACCGGCACATTGTACTGTTTTGCAACTGCTGCTACGACAGATGTACCAATCTTATTTGCAGTATCTCCGTTGGCAGCCACACGGTCACAACCTACAAATACAGCGTTTACCCAGCCGTTTTTCATGACAGTTGCAGACATGTTATCGCAGATCAGTGTTACATCCACACCTGAAGAGTGAAGCTCAAAAGCAGTCAGACGCGCACCCTGAAGCAACGGTCTTGTCTCATCTGCAAATACATGGAAATTGTATCCACGCTCCTGTCCAAGATAGATCGGTGCAGTTGCTGTACCATATTTGCTTGTCGCAAGTTTTCCGGCGTTGCAATGTGTTAATATGCCATCGCCAGGTTTTACAAGCTCCAGACCATACTCTCCGATAGCTTTGCATACACGGATATCTTCTTCCTGAATCTCAATAGATTCCTCTTTCAGAAGTGTCTTGATCTCTGCAACAGTCTTATCTTTGTTACTCAGCACAACCTGCTCCATACGGTTCAGGGCCCAGGAAAGATTCACTGCTGTCGGTCTTGAAGAATCCAGATATTCTTTCTGTTTTTTGAATTCTACGTAGAAAGCATCAAAATCATCTGTCTCGATTCCTTTTGCAAGTACATAGATGCCATATGCTGCAGCCACACCAATGGCTGGCGCGCCACGAACCTGAAGCAGATAGATCGCATCCCAGATTTCCTGCGCTGTTTTCAGGGAAATGATCTCGGTACGTCCCGGCAGTTTTGTCTGATCAATAATTACAACGGCGCTGTTCTCGTCATCCAGAGAAACCGTATCATAATCCATAATGTTTTTCTTCTCTTCCATGTTATCCTCCGATTTTTATTTTAATTCACACGCTGTTCTTGCCATCAGTTTACACAGTATCCTTAGTATATGTGGTAGTCCCAAAATTGTCAAATGCAAAAACAGCATTTGCCTCCCTCATAGCTGTTTTCTTTCCCGGTAATTTTAACATTTTCCCAAAACGTCTGTAGCAAAAATAAAAACTGCCTGCCCACAGTTTTTACCGCAGGCAGACAGCCTTTCTTCCTTATTATATTGAATCAAATATGAAAAGTGTGAGTAATCATTTTATATGCGAACTTCCTCAGACACATATTTTGTATTCCTGTGTCTGATACACTGAAAATGTCACATACCTTTTCATGCACCTCTGCCCTCCCGTTTCCGGAAGGGCTTTGATGTCTGGATATGTACTTATTCAGCCTGTTTCTGTGAACTTCCGACCTTCATCTGTACTTTGACAAATGCGATCATAATACCACCGGCAAGACTGATAATGGCAAATACGACATACGGTACAGTGTAGCCGTTAAATGCTGATCTTAAAAGAGCCAGTAATACGAAGGACATAGATCTTACGATACCAACGATCATGTTGATACAACTGTAAGATACGGCAAAATCTTTTCGACCAAATGCATAACTTGCCATAGATGGCGCAAAGTTTCCGTTGCCGCCGATTGCAAAGCCCAGCATGAAAATACCAATATACATGCATGCGCTATTTGGCATCAACAGGAACAAAATACCGACAAAGTACCATACGCCAAATGCTACAGATGCCCATTTTGTGCCGATTTTCTGGTCAACAATACCCCAGAGTACAGAACCGATCATACCGATGACAGCTGCGACAGTTACCGTCAGGATCGCTGTCTGCTGGGAATATGCTCTTACATCCATGAAATAGCTTACCAGCTGAGACATGATACCTACAGTTGCAAGGCCAAAGAATCCATATCCGATGCCAAAAATCCATACTTTTGCATTGGTAAGCGCTTCTTTATAGGAAATCTCCTGAATATTGTCCTTAATTGCCTGCTCTTCTTCTCTTCGGATGATCTCAGCAACTGCCGGATCATTATCCGGGAGACAGCCTGCCTCTTCCGGTGTTGCTTTTACAAACAGAAGGATCATAACTGCTACGATTGCAATCACGATACCCATAATGGTAAGCGCCATTGTAATATCGAATCTCTGTGACAGTGCATTCAGGATCAGACTGATCAGAGCGCTTGCAAGATTCATACCGATGGTTACAAATCCCATTACAATACCTTTTTTGGTCGGGAACCAGTTTGCGCAGATTGCAAAACCACAGGTAGTTGCAAATGCATTGATGAATGTAACGACAAGCACCAGCATAACAGCATACATTGCGATGTTTACGGAATGTCCGTACAGGATCAGGGAAATCGCTGCAAGGAACATCGTAATTACGGTTACTTTCTTTAATCCACAGGATTTAATGAACTTACCCCAGAAAAGTACCAGGAACAGGGCAATGATTCCGGCTGGTGTAGAAATAGAAAGAACAGTATCTGCATTCCAGCCATGAAATGCCGCCATCTGCGGAACGATGATGTTCAGACCATCTACGGTAAGACCTGTCATAAAGAACAGAAGGACTACTTCATAGCAGATGATGCCCCAGCCTTTGGCGCCAAAATTATAACTCACTTTATTTTCATTCATATTCTCTTCTCCTACTCAGGAATGGATTCTTTAAAATCTTATCTTTTTATTTTTTCGGAAGCATGCTTGCGATTACCAGCATCGTTGCAGGCAGATTTGTTTTGTTCAGGATGGATTTTCCTTCGCCTGTTGCAAAATGCATGGAATCGTATTTTTTCAGTGTGCAGATCTCTTTTCCTTCTTTATCGGAAACAGTCATCTCTCCGTCAAGGATGAAGTAGATCAGCTCTACCGGAGGCTCAACATACTCTGTACCGCCACCTGGAAGGAAGTGTGACATTCCTAATGTGAAGTTTTCACACTGGCTTTCTTCTACGCTGTGGAGTCTGATAGCTCTCATATCAAAATGTCCTGGTGCATTGTAAGCTGCTGCCTCATTTACTTCTACTTTTCTCATTGTTGTGTATCTCCTTTCGGCTTGTGTTTTTTGCTGATATGAATATAACACCTTGCAAGCCGGAATGGAAATTCACATTTTTATTGTTTATTATTCAAAAACGTTATAACCATATAGTAACCATACATTGTTGTTATGTGCAAACATTCACGGTTTATCTTAATATTTTTAGATGTTTTATACAAACGGCAGTGTTTACTATATACAATGTGTTTGCTGACTCATTCTGACTAAAATATGGAAAGCAGGCAATCATATTAAGTTTATTTAATCATATTTTTAAACTGCTACCTGTATCATTACAGTAAAAATCCGGGCGGGTATTCCGTCCGGATTTTTACTAATAGGGGGTTTTATGGTATTGGGTTTGTTTGGGTTTGCTCGGATAACACATTCATCACACATTTGTCTTTATTTATCTAAGCAAGCTCAGTATAGCCCGATTGTTCCGAAAAGGGAAATTCAGTTTGTGTATAAGGTTATGTCAAATCGTTTCGTCATTCCGAACTTCTTACCTTGCTTTTTACGGATTTTTTATCTTATACTTATAGATGTAAATATTTATATTAATATCCTCGCACATTTGTCTTTGTTTATCTAAGCAAACGTAAACATTATCACAACATGTATTTCTGAATTGCTCCTTACATGAAGGTTTTGGAAATACTGCAAAGACAAATGGAGGTTATTTATTATGAGTATGATCAATTCTGTAGCAGGTCCTCTGAATACGGAGGATATGGGACGCACACTGATGCATGAGCATTTTCTGTATGGTTATATGGGATATCAGGGTGACTGCACACTGGGCGGTTTTAAAGAAGAGGAATATACAAAAGCTTGCCTTCAGGCAGCAGAAGATGCCAAAGCTTATGGCGTGCAGACGATCGTGGACGCCACTACCAATGAATGCGGACGTAATGTACGTTTTCTGAAAAAAATTTCTGATATGACCGGAATGAACATCATTTGCTCTACCGGATTCTATTTTCAGGCAGAAAGCTGCTATGCTTACTGGAATTTTCGCAAGGCTTTTGCCAATGTGGAAGATGAAATCTATGAAATGATGGTTACAGAGCTGACAAAAGGCATTGACGGAACGGATATCAAGGCTGGCGTTATCAAACTTGCCAGCAGCTATCAGCAGATCACTCCGATGGAGGAAACATTTTTCAAGGCTGCTGCACGTGCGCAAAAAGAGACTGGCTGCGTCATCATTACCCACACACAGCAAGGTACTATGGGACCGGAACAGGCAGAACTTCTGACTTCCAGTGGTGCTGATCCGAAAAAAGTTGCCATCGGACATATGTGCGGAAATATCGATGTGGATTATCATGAAAAAGTTTTATCTTACGGTGTCTATGACAATCTGGATCGTTTTGGTCTGGAAGGAGACCTGTTCCATACCCCTACCGATGAACAGCGCATGGATCTGATCAAATCCCTTTCCGATAAAGGATATGGAAACAGGATTCTTCTCGGACACGATTCTGTAAATGTGAATCTGGGACGCCCGATGCTCATGAATGATTTCATGAAAGAGGCTTTAAAAGATGCAAATATCCGTACCATTGGCGCAAAAGTTCTTCCGGGACTTGCCAAAAGAGGCATGTCTGATGCTCAGATTGACGCTCTTTTGAATGCTAATCCAAAGGCGCTGTTTTCACGCTAGGAGGTGCCTATGAGTCAGAAAACCGTTATTATTTTCAGTCTGTGGACCAGCGTATGGGCTGCGATTTTTTATCATTTTTACAGCGTTTGCTGCAGCAGTTTTAATGTTCCGTGGGTAATGTTTGTCTGTATGGCAATCTTCTTTGGCATGGGCATGAAACCGAAGCAGGTGCCTGCTGCGATTCTCTGCGCCTTCTGTGGAATGGCATGGGGACAGGTAGATTTCCTGCTCATTGCAGGTTTTCAGAATGCAGGACTTGGATTATATGGCGCAAGCTTCCTTTCTATCGTCATTGGAACAACTGTTGCCATGTACATACATCTGAAATTGCTGGCAAATACGCCATTTCGTCATATGCCCTATATTTTTGCTGGCGTATGCCTGACTTTCTCCCAGGGTGGCGGCAATGTAATCGGACTTGGAAGTACGTTTGTAATGGGCATCGTACTTTCGGCGCTGTGCACTCTGTGCCTGAACTTCTGTATGAAAAAGTTTCCGTTGGAAAAAACAGAAGAATAAGTTGATTCATTTTGAATATATATGGCTTTAGTTTCTCTGAATCACTGCCACTGATAATAAAAAACAGAAGTATCTTTCACGGAATACAATTCCTCTGTGAAGGTACTTCTGTTTTTTCTTGCCTGTTGGCGACTATTTACACATTTATTTCAGAATCTCATCCGCAGCATTTTCTCCGGCGATACGACCGGAGTTTACGGCGAAACCAAAGCCATGTCCACTCATATTTACGTTATAAACATCTGCATCGGCTCCCCCGAAATCTACGCCTGCAACATACAGGTTCTTGCAATGGCTGTAGTCCGGCTTCAATGCCTGAAAGTTTTCGTTGACACGGATTCCACCATGTGTGATCAACATGTCTGCGCCTGCTTTGATGGCATAATATGGTCCCTCTTCCAGTGGCTGCAGATAACGCGCTTTTTTGGCAAATACCGCATCTCTGCCTGCATGGCATTCTGTATTATAACTGCTCAGTTCTTCAATAAGCATTTCCGGTTTACATCCGATAAATTCTGCAAGTTCTTCTATCGTATCAACTTTGCACATGATACCATCTGCACATGCCTGAATAATAGTATCTTCCAGCTTTTCTTCTGCTTTTTCCGGAATATGGATCAGTTCAATCATATCCCTTCCATCGTTCAGTATCTGTTCTTTGTTTTTCTCGTTGAATACAACCCAGACATCTCCTCCCGGCTGGCGCATACATGCATTGGCAGCTTCTGCAAAATTATAGACAATGCTTTCATCTGCAAATCTGCGGCCAAACCGATTAATCCATACGTTTGTCGGTCTGCCAATCAGAAGATTTAATGCATCATATCCCTGTATCTTCGGCGCTGCGATCTCCATGGCAAAATTTCCTTCGATATCGGCGCCTGCTTCCAGCGCCATGCGCACGCCGTCGCCCGGATGACGCATACCTCCACCCTCTGCCACTTCTTCTGGCTTAAAGTTCGGGTAATATTTTTTGATCATCTCTTTATTTCCGGAAAAACCGCCCGTGCACAGAATCGTCTTTTCC
>OLRJ01001172.1_pt1 | contig 23012 bp, 20 predicted proteins | sample 1672741 | NCBI WGS metagenome assembly OLRJ01 (sample SAMEA3136719, study PRJEB25190) | human gut metagenome | biome: human gut; feature: human-associated habitat; material: faeces | place: Austria | collected 2013
GCCCCCCTCAAGATGAGATATCCCAACGAAAGTTGTAAGACCCCTTGAAGACGACAAGGTAGATAGGGCAGAGGTGGAAGTGCAGTAATGCATGGAGCTGACTGTTACTAATCGGGTGAGGGCTTGACCAAGAATCGCAGGAAGAATGAATCTCAAGGAAATGTCAACATGTATGTAGTTTTGAAGGTGCAAAAACCTTTATTCCTCCTTAGCTCAGTCGGTAGAGCATGCGGCTGTTAACCGCAGTGTCGTTGGTTCGAGTCCAACAGGGGGAGTTTTTTATTGCCTGTAAACGTGAAGTTTATGGGATTTTTTTATTATATAAAATATAAAAGAGATTTTAAGGATATAAATAACGCCCGTGTATACAGATATTTTTTCTGTATACGCAGGCGTTATTTTTCAGACAAATTTCCACCGGTGTTTTCGGAGCTTGTACTTACACAGGGGATTAACTTGTTGTGAGCAAACGGAATATATGAGACAGCAATTTATAATTTATCGAATGAAGTTTGTCATGATCTTCTGTTCTGTCTCAGGAGCCTCGATACCGGCTTTTTTACCGGCTTCAATGCATTTTAAGAGCCATGCCATATTATTGCCTACTGTACGCATGATCTGAAGGCCCTCAGCGTCTTTTCTGACGTCATCCGGAGTGTTGCCATGAACCATTGGCCAGTAGTTTCCAGATACAACAGGCATCTGATGGTAGGTAAAGTATTTGATCAGTACATCCAGAGTTGCAGTAGTACCGGCACGTCTTGCAGAAGCAACAGCTGCGGCTGGTTTGTGGATCATGTCTTTTCCGGCTTTGGAAGCGAATTTATCCATAAATTCAATGATCTGGCCAGAAGGAGAAGCCCAGTAAACAGGAGAGCCAACAACAAGGGCATCAGCCTCTTTCATAATGGCAGCTGCGGCAGCAACGTTCTCAGGGGAAGGATCGCCAGCCTGGAAGATCTCAGCTTCCACACCATTCTTCTTTAAGGTTTCTGCGATTTCTGTAAGTGCTGTATAGGTGCAGCCTTCTTTTCTCGGACTGCCGTTCAGTAATAAAACTTTCATTATTGATTGTCATCCTTTCATATGAATTTTGGCGACGGACTATGATAGAAGTCGCTATGCTTTCAATTATATACAGGGAAAAAATAATGTCAATGTTGGAAAAAAACAGAAAAAAATTTTCAGGATAATGATTCAGAGAGTGAATGGGAAACCTCGGAAAGCCTTATTTTATAAGGGTTTTCGGCCTGTTTTACAGCTTTGTAAAAAAAATTGAAATTTTTCAAAAAAAAGCTTGCAATTATGAAAAAGGTATGGTATTATTTAACTCGTCGCTGAGGGAAATACGAAACAACGAAAAACAAATAAGAAATATGGCTCCATGGTCAAGCGGTTAAGACACCGCCCTTTCACGGCGGTAACAGGGGTTCAAATCCCCTTGGAGTCACTTCCTTTTAAGGAAATAATTAAATATGGTGCCATAGCCAAGTGGTAAGGCAAAGGTCTGCAACACCTCTATCCCCGGTTCAAATCCGGGTGGCACCTCTCTAATCCTGAAAACAATATGTTCTCAGGATTTTTTTATGTAAAAAGAAGGATGGAAAAAGATATGAAGGATGCGATGAAATGGAAAAAATCAGAGTTGTTTTTCATAATGATAATTTTGATATTTATGACCTTGTTAGCGAAGGCATTCTACCAGCATACAACAACAGAAGCCGAGAGTAACATAGTCACTTCCCTTGGACAGGGATGGTATCAGGTTCGAGATGGAGAAAGAATTGATCTTGAATTACCTGCTTCTGTCATGAGTGATTCAGAAGGAAAGATAATCCTATATAATGATTCACTGACAGCTGAGGATAGTGGAAAAACTCTCTCATCCAGAGGGGTCCAGGACAATCTGGAAATTTACATGGGTGATAAGATTCTATATCACTATCAAGATAATATATTTCACAGAAATAAACAGATGAAAGGAAAAATCTGGGCAGATATTAATCTTCCGGATAACACGGGAAAAGAATCGCTTCGCTTTATTTTTAAAGATGTCAAAGACAAACAGTTATATATACAAGCTCCTCTTATAGGAAGTTTTGTTTTGATCGTAAGGCAACATATATTGGACTATGTTGTATCTGTTTTCATAATTTTAGCAATGTTCTGTCTGAGCATTATTTCAGTAATCATATTTTTATATACCAGATATCGTGGTATTATAGAAAAAAGATTTCTTAATGTTGCGTTCTTTTTGATTCTCTGTGGATTTTGGTGTATACTTGACTCAGGAATTTATCAAATGTATGGTAAACAATGTGCAAAAGGAACTCTGCTTTCTTTTTATGCATTTATGCTTATGTCAGTTCCCATGCTGCATTTTGTACAGAACACAGTGAGCAGGAGCGTACAGTGGGTTCCACAAATCTGGATATTTCTCCTCTATGTGAATGCTGTTCTGCAGGGATGTATGAATCTGGTGTTTAAAATTCCTTTCATACATATGTTATTTATAACCCATCTTTTATTATTTACAGGTGTTATTTCTATGATGTATCTCCTGTGGAAAGAATACCAGAGAAATCATACCCAGGAATTGAACCTGGCGCTTAAAGCATTTGTTGTTTTGGGACTCAGCGGTGTGACTGCGCTTGCATTATATTGGATATTATCTATCTACTGGTATGATGCAGTTTTTCAATTTGGTATTCTTCTGTATATAGCAATTTTATTTTGGGGGCTGTTATGTAAAGTATTCAATGATGTGCAGTTTCATTTGGAACAGATTGTCTACGAAAGAATGTCTTTGGAAGACAGAATGACAGGATTAAAAAATCGAAAGGCATTTGAACAGGATCTTGAAAAAATCCAGGAGGATTCTGTTTTGATCAGGAATGCATTACTTTTGTTTATTGATATTGCCGGACTTAAAAATATTAACGATGCATACGGAATGCAGATGGGCGATGAAGCCGTTATCCGTACCGCAAGAAGTGTTCAGGTAGCAACAGATACTCCTTTGGAGCAGAAATTAGAATGTTATCGTGTTGATGGTGATGAGTTTGCAGTTGTGGTGATAAATCCTCAGATTTTGCCGGATGAATGGATTAGATTAATAAAAGACGAAATAAACAAAGAATCTGGCAGTAAATGTTACATCCGATTGAAATTTGGTTATAGTTACCTTAGACAGGCAGATGGAACCATTAATTCCATCAGCAATTGGAAAATGCAGGCCGACAGCATGTTACGTGTAAATACAATAAAATCGGCGAGGGACAGATATGACTTATAACATGGATTTTTTGATTGCAGCAATGGTGATATTGCTGTTGATTCTTTGGTATTTTTGGGACCAGAAAAGAGCAGAGAACCTTAATAATCAGGTATTCTTTTTTTGGACAGTTCTTGGAATTATGGATGTGACTGCTGAGCTTATCAGTACTTATTACATCACTTCCGGGAGAGGAAAGTTTGGAATAATGGCATTGTTAACAACAACTGTCTTTTATTTGTTACAGGCTTTGCTTCCCTATACCTGGATTTGTTATATTCAGACTCTTCATGAGAAAAAAATTATCTCACCCAAAAAGATGTTGCTGTCAGGTGTGCCGACATTTTGTCTAATTAGTGTAATTCTCACCAATCCTTTTACTGAAAAACTTTTTTATTTTGATCTGTCAGCTGGATACATAAAAGGTCCCTGGTATATGTTGATGTATTATAGTGCTCTCGGACATTTTGTGGCGGCTTTTATTTTGATCTTAATCTGGAAAGAGGAACTGGGATCCCGAAAAGTTAAAATACTTCTGGAAATTCTTATAATAGTTGTTGGAGGAGTGGTAATCCAACTGTTGTATCATCCACTTCTGACAACGGGATTTGGAATGAGTCTTGGTATACTGGCATTATTTATTACTATCAATAATCCTTACGCCAACACAGATAGTCTTACAGGGCTATATAATCATTTGTATCTTACCAAGAAAGGCAATGAACTGATCGCGGCAGGAAAATCTTTTCATATTATAACGATATACCTTTATCAGTTGAAGCATGTCAACAAAATTGCAGGAATTGAGGGTGGGGATTATATATTACAATCTACCGCAAAGAAACTGAGTGATCTGTGCGGCAAGAAAATTTTTCGTATTACAGGTAAGAGATTCCTGATTCTTGCCAGTTCGCTAGAAGAATATGAGCACTATCTTAGCCAGTTAAAGCGAATGTTTGATGTAAACATCAAAATGGGTGTAGAAGAAAAAAATCTCACGATACCTATAATTATAAGTGGAATTATCAATGCTGAGAAGTTAAGTGATTGCAACAGTGTTCTGGAATATGCAGAATATCTGGAATCTTTATCCACCCAGAACGGTCTGACAGAAGTGATCCAGGATGATCGCCAGACCATGAACGGATTTCTGTATAACAAACGAGTCGAGCAATATCTTCACACGGCTATTGCCGAAGACCTGTTTGAGATTTATTATCAGCCAGTTTATTCTACACGCGAGAATCGATTTATTACTTTGGAGGCTTTAAGCCGTCTGCATCATCCGGAGCTGGGATGGATCGCACCGGATGTATTTATCCAAATTGCAGAAAAAAACCATATGATTGAACAGATCACAGATTTACAGTTTCATCGTGTATGTAGATTTTTGAACGAGAATGGAAGACTGATGAAACAATTACTGAATGTAAAAGTAAATCTGTCTTCTCTGGATCTGATGCGAAATGACTGCAGCGGACATTTTATACGTATTATGGACAAATATGGTATTCCTCATGAGTGGATACAATTTGAAATCACAGAAACTGTTGCAACAGAATATAATGCCAGTCTGGGCATAATAGTAGAGGAATTTCTGAATGCAGGCATTCGGTTATGTCTGGATGATTTTGGTTCTGGATATGCAAATCTGAATACGGTCATGAAATTGCCATTTTCAATCATCAAACTTGATCGGTCTCTCCTTTATGAAATATGTCACGATAATACGAGAGCGATGTTTTATCAGAGTATAGTAGAGACGTTTCACAAAATGAATTATCATATTGTTTCTGAAGGCGTGGAAACAAAGGAAGAGGTGGAGCTGATCAGTAGATGGGGTGTTGATATGATCCAGGGTTATTACTTCTCCAAACCTCTTCCAGAAACAGAATTACTGAGAATAATGCAGAATAACAGACAGGTATAATTAATATTTTGTTTTTTTATGGTTTTGTTCTTTTTCAGTGTACATTCGCTGATCTGCGAGAATACGGATTTTTTGAGTATCTTCTGCCTCCAGGGGATAGGTGGCATAACCACAGCTGGCCCCGATCAGAAGTGTTTTCTGGTCAATTTCATAGGGGCGAAGGAGAGACTGCAAAATGCGATTTTTTGTCCGTTCGCAAAGATGGTCTGTCATATTTGCACTGATGATCAGTGCAAATTCGTCTCCACCGATTCGAAAAGCGTAATCATTATTGCGTATACATTCCTGAAGGCGCTTTGCCACTTCCTTCAGGAGTTTGTCTCCCATATCGTGTCCGTAAGTATCATTGACTGGTTTAAAATGATCCAGATCAAGATAATACAGTACGAATGGGAGCTTTTTTTGCTCTTTTTGTCGCAGAATGGAACTGAAGAAACGTTCATTAAATAAGCCGGTCAATCCATCTGTGTTTGCAAGATTTTCTAATTCATGTCGTTTTCCGATGTCCTGTGCGATCAACATAACTTTCTCCGGAATTCCGTTTTTATTCCATTCCACAGCAACTACATTCATGATCTTATAAATATTTCCGACTCTGCTGCTATATTCGATTTTCAGATTGCCGTTTCCCTTGCGAAGAACCTTTTGCAAGTACTCTTTGTTTAAAAGATGACTCATTTTTACATTTTCTGCGTCGGACAATACAAAATAGTTTTTGGTTATGGAATCAATCAAGTCCTGATAGGAGCCAGTGGGTGGATATAATTCATCACATCCGCTGTATTCATGATATTCATAAAGGCCAGTTGTCAGATTACAAATTGTAAATCGATCCACAATGCTGGTCATTCCCAGAAACAACTGATCGATCTGTTCTTTTTGTTCTTTTAAAGCCTGGTGAAGCAATTCCTGATGCTGTATTTGGAATCTTGCATTGGCAGTAGCAAGTTTCAGTAAAATAAGAAGCAGATAAACTGCCAATACGGATATCATTATAATGGTATAATGGAGTATTTTTTCATCGTAGGAATTTATGGCATCCGTCTGCACAATTCCCAGAATACTCCACTCATTGAGGCCTACTGGTTGATAAACCAGATAATAGGATATTTTATTACTTTGAAATTCAGCACAGCCTTTTTGTGCATTCTGAAGATCTTTTTTTACATTGTCAAAGGTATTTTCCGAAAAAGAAGCATTGTTTTTTAAATGGGTAAACAGGTTTTCTTGGTTTGTCAGATACGTTGACTGTGGTTCCAGGGAAAGAATGATATTTCCCTCTGTATTTACAAGATAGCAATTGCTTTTGCTTCCATATACATTATCAGAGATAATGTTTTCTATTGTACTTACATCATAGCTTACAGCTACTCCGGTATAGGTGATGTTGTCCAGTGTAAAAGATTCTTTCAGAGGAATCGCATACACTACTTTATGTTTACCGCTGCTGGCAGTATAATCAGCAATCACGGGTTCTCTGGATGCAAACATTTTATCAAAAATGTTCTGAATACTGTCAGCAGTTCCTTTTCGGTTGGCCGCAGTGAGATAGTCACAATTTTCATTGAACATATAGAAATCACTGTATTGCCAGTAATTTTTCCGGTTTGCAAATTCCTGCCATGCAAGTTCAACATTATCAGAATCAGACAAATATTGAAGATTTCCATCCCAGTCAGATAAGACATTCCAGTTTCGTTGGGAAAACAGATTAAACGTCCGATTCACCTGTTCATAGGTGGCAAGCAGATGATCAGAATTCTTCTGGTAGATTTCATGTTGGATACGGTGGTGATACAGAGTAATTCCAGATAAGAATACAGCAATGATCGTGAATATAAGGGTGAGGACACTTTGCTTTTTTTTCATGGTACCTCCCTCCTGTTCAGTGTGTTGTATTATCAGTTATTATAACATATTTTTCTATAAAACTCATTATAAAAGAACTGATTTATATGGTGGCATTACCGGCAGTAGCGGCCATGTGTCTGAATGAATTCATAAAGGGCAGGTACTGGCAGCAATTTCCGGAAAATTGCTGACCAAAACCGAAAAAAATTGGAAGAATGCTGATAAAAATAAAAAGATAACGTTTTCACAAAATATCTTATAAAAGCAGAAAACTGTAGAATCCATTGAAAAAGAATGGGATTTCTGCAGCTTTTTTTATGAATTAAAGTAAGAAAAATCATAATAACCTAATCATGAGATATCGTTTTCGTATATGACAATTTCATTTAGAGTCAGAATATGGTCTTATAGTGTCACAAACAAAAACACAGACAAAACCGTATAACAAAGAGGAGGACAAAGATTATGAAAAAAAGAGTTCTGGCATTAGGAATTGCAGCAGTATTAGGAATTAATGGAGCAGCAGCGGCACCTGTTCTGGCAGCCAAAAAAGATAAGGTAGAAATAACCAATGTTTCCTACGATCCTACAAGAGAGCTGTATGAGCAGTATAATAAAGTTTTTGCCAAACACTGGAAAGAAAAGACAGGACAGGATGTGGAAGTGACACAGTCTCATGGTGGTTCAGGTAAACAGGCTCTGGAAGTTGCCAACGGACTGGAAGCGGATGTGGTGACACTGGCACTGGAATATGATGTAAATGCAGTGGAAGACGCCGGGCTTGTAGAAGATGGATGGATTGATGAATTTCCAAATGACAGTTCCCCATATACATCTACCATTGTATTTCTGGTACGGAAAGACAACCCAAAAGGCATCAAAGATTGGGATGATCTGATCAAAGAAGATGTAGGGGTGATCACACCAAATCCCAAAACGTCAGGTGGTGCAAGATGGAATTATCTGGCAGCATGGGCATACGCAGATAAGAAATTTGGCGGTGATGAGGACAAGATCAAAGATTTTATAAAGAAACTTTATGAGAACGTTCTGGTATTGGATTCCGGAGCCAGAGGAGCAACTACATCCTTTGTAGAAAACGGACAGGGAGATGTACTGATTGCATGGGAAAATGAAGCTTATCTTTCCGTAAAAGATTACCCGGATGATTATGAGATCATTACTCCGAGTGTCAGCATCCTGGCGCAGCCTTCTGTAGCAGTTGTAGATTCTGTAGTGGACAGAAAAGGAACCAGAGATGTAGCTACAGAGTATCTGAATTATCTGTACTCTGATGAAGCTCAGAGGATTGCAGGAGACAATTATTATCGTCCATCCAATGAAGAGATTCTGAAAGAATATGCAGATGTGTTTGATCTGAATGTAAATCTTGCAACAATCGATGATTTTGGAGGATGGGACAAGGCACAGGAAACTCATTTTGCAGATGGCGGAGTTTTTGATCAGATATATGAAAAATAATCAGATGTGACACAAAGAAACTCCCTCTGACAGTAACTAGATTGTTCTGTCAGAGGGAGTAAGTATTACTATATTACATTCGGATCGAAATATGATCATCCACGATAGATAATTTCTCCATTACAGATGGTGTAGTGGATTTTTCCATAAAGCTCTGTACCTTTAAATGGACTGTTGGAAGCTTTGGAAGCAAAGTCGCTGACGGTCCATTTTTCTTCCGGGTTAAAGATTACAAAATCAGCAGGAGCATTTACCTGGATATTTCCTGCTGGAAGCTGATAAAGATCCGCAGGATTGCAGGTCATTTTGGCAAGAAGATCCATAAGAGAAAGATATCCTGGTTTTACAAGAGAAGTGATGCCAAGACCAAGGGAAGTTTCCAGACCGGTGATTCCACTTGGAGCTTCTGTCAGAGGTTTCGCTTTTTCTTCTGCACTGTGTGGAGCATGGTCAGTAGCAATCAGGTCAATCGTATCATCCTGAAGTCCCCGGATAATCGCCTGACGGTCTTCTTCTGTACGAAGAGGCGGATTCATTTTGGCAAGTGTGCCATGTTCAAGAACTGCTTCTTCTGTCAGAGTAAAGTGGTGTGGAGTGGCTTCAGCATGAATGTCTGCACCCAATTTCAGGGCTGTACGGACAAGTTCTACAGAATTGCCGGAACTGATGTGCTGGATCACAACAGAAGCTCCGGTACGAAGTGCCAGCATGCAGTCACGAGCTACCATGACTTCTTCTGCGACGGCCGGGGAACCTTCTATTCCCAGTTTTTCTGCTACTTTGCCGGCATTGATTCCATTGTTGGCAATGAAACTTTTGTCCTCTTCATGGAGACTGACCGGCATATGAAGTTCTGCAGCTTTTTTCATGGCATTGTAGCAGAATACAGCATTCATAAGAGGGATTCCGTCATCAGTAAATCCGCAGGCACCGTTGGCTGCCAGAGCATCAAAGTCGGTCATTTTTTCCCCGTTAAGTCCGTAGGAAACAGAGGCAGTCTGATAAATATGTATTTTTTCTCCCTTGGCCCGTGTGAGGATATCTTTCAGGGTGTTGACAGAATCTACAACAGGTTTGGTGTTTGCCATACAGATTACAGAAGTAAATCCACCTTTGGCAGCAGCAAGGGAACCTGTATGCAGGTCTTCTTTATAAGTAAACCCGGGATCACGAAAGTGAATATGAGTGTCTACCAGTCCAGGAGCAACTACCAGTCCGGAAATATCCAGAACTTTTTCACTGACGGAAGGCGTGAGATCGGTACCGATCTCCTGGATGATACCGTTATCAAAACGAATATCCATGACAGCATCTGTGCCGGTTGCAGGGTTTACAAGATGTCCTTTTTTTAAGATCATAGTGTTCAGTCCTCCTGACAGAATAATATTAAGGTCAGTATAAAAGAAAACGGAGAGCTTTGTCAAGGTGACAAAACTCTCCGTATATTTTACAGATCTACGCTGATATTCTGTTCTGCAATATGATGTCTCTTGGCATATCCTGTCAGGATCAGGGTAAGAGCACCGTCACCGGTAACGTTACATGCTGTACCGAAGCTGTCCTGAAGAGCAAAGATAGTCAGCATGAGAGCAGTACCTGTTTCGTTGAAACCAAGTACTCCGGTGATCAGTCCGAGAGATGCCATAACAGTTCCTCCTGGAACACCAGGTGCCCCCAGAGCAAAGATTCCGAGCAGCAGGCAGAAAAGAATCATAGTGCCAGGTGCCGGAATAGAACCATAAAGGATCTTGGAAATAGTCATAACAAAAAATACTTCAGTAAGAACAGATCCACAGAGATGAATGTTGGCAAAAAGTGGAATACCGAACTGTACCATATCTTTACGAAGTGGTTTGGCTTTGCCAGCACACTGAAGTGCAACTGCAAGAGTAGCAGCAGAGGACATGGTTCCTACTGCAGTCAGGTAAGCAGGTCCATAGTGGCGTACAACATCCATAGGATTCTCATGTGAATATGCACCTGCCAGGAAATAAAGCAGAGCCATCCAGATAAAATGTCCGATCAGTACAATAACAATAACCTGAAGGAATACAGGAAGCTGCTTGGTGATTGATCCCTCGTAAGCCAGTCCGCAGAAAGTAAGTGCGATAAAGAATGGCAGGATCGGAATAATGATCTTGGAGACGATGGAAAGTACGATCTTCTGGAACTCATCCAGCACACCTGTGATCAGTTTGGTCTTGTTCCAGGTTGCTGCCAGACCTACCATAATAGAGAATACCAGGGCACTCATAACGGACATGATCTGTGGGATAGAAAGCTCAAACACAACTTCCGGAAGGGTCTTAAGTCCCTCTACATCTGTTACGATGGAAAGATGGGGAATCAGTGCAAATCCGGCAGCTGTGGAAAACAGGGCAGCACCGATAGAAGAAGCATATGCGATCACAAGGGCAACTCCCAGCATACGGGAAGCACTGTTACCCAGCTTCGTAATGGAAGGTGCAATAAAACCAATGATGATCAGCGGTACACAGAAGTTGATCAGCTGACCGAGAACATATTTGACAGTGACAACAATATTCAAAATAGCAACAGTCAGGGAAGAACTGTCAGTTTTGTTTAAGATGATACCTGCAACGATACCTATGATAACGCCTACCAGAAGTTTAAATGGAAGGCTTGTAAAAAAACTGTTTTTTTTCATGGATTTTCTCCTTTATTTTAATAAAAAATATTTATCAGCAATCCTGATTGACATTGACCTTGTCGATCATAACATTAAGGATCTCTGTATCTGTGGAACGCATACCAACACGTCCGATATAGCCCATGCTCTTGATGGTTTCTTCTACATCACCCTTGATGATACCTTCACCTGGAAGAAAACTCTTGTTCTGGATACTCAGCTGGAAAGCCATCAGTGCTGCATCTACAGAAGAGGCAATCTTGGCAGCACAGGAAGGTTTGGCACCGTCACAGACAATTCCGCCTACATTACCAAGAGTATTGATGATGGTCAGAGATACCTGCTGATAATTGCCACCATACATATAAGTAATACCTGCACCTGCTCCACAGGCTGCACTTACAGCACCACAGTATGCAGAAAGACTTCCTATATAATATTTCTGGTGAATGGCGATCAGATTGCTGACTACCAGGGACCGGCAGAGTTTCTCATGGGAGACTTCCCATTCTTCTGCATAGACGATGACTGGCAGTGATACGGTCATACCCTGATTACCGCTTCCGGAGTTGATCACGACAGGAAGGGAACATCCACCCATTCTGGCATCACTTCCGGCAGCTGCTCTGGCACAGGCTCTGGTGGTAACACCCTTGCCCCATACGTGCATGAGAGTCTTGCCAATCTGTGCTCCGTAGTTGTTGTCCAGACCCTCCTGGGCAATAGCGGAATTCAGTTTGATCTGGCGGTCCAGGATTGGCTGTACATCCTCCATACGTACCTGATCTGCAAAATCCAGGATATCCTTTACGGTAAGGGTGGATTTGTCCGGGGCAGATGCGCTGGGAATAGCATCCAGCGGGTGATCCAGAAGAACCTGACCGTTTTTTTCAATATAGGTGATGTTAGTGTGCTGATGCTCGATTTTGACTTCAGCGCAGTGTTCACCTTTAGTAACTCTGGCAGTAATATAAAGATTGTCCACGCCCTCCACCAGAGAACAGGAACAGATATTCTGTTCAACCAGTTCTTTAGTTCTGGCGATGTGTTCCGGAGTGATTTCTTCCAGAACTTCCAGTGCCTTGTCAGCATTACCTCCTACGATCCCAAGGATAGCGGCAACATCAATACCTTTTAATCCTCCGGAATTGGGAACCGTAACACCTTTTACATTCTTGATGATATTACCACTCAGGAACATTTCCACTGAATCAGGAAATTCACCAAGAACCTGACGGGCCTTTGCAGCAGCATAAGCAATCGCAATAGGCTCCGTACATCCAAGAGCAGGAACGAGTTCATGCTCCAGGATATTAAGATAGTTTGCATATAATACAGAATCCATATCTTTCTCCTCTCCCCATTTACGTTTAAAAACGCATGTGCAAATAGTATAATATATTTCGACTAATAAAACAATAAATATACAAAAAATACAAATAAAAAAGCCAACTGGACAAGTATGAATTGTGAAAAATGGAAAAAAATTGATTCTACAAAAAAAATCCTTTACATCAGGGGAATGCCATGTTAAAATAAACAACTGTGATATATTTTCATATCCTTGCTCTCTGTACAGGCAGAGGGCCACAAAGACCATAAGGAGGTAAGATGACATGAATAAGTACGAATTAGCATTAGTTGTGAGCGCTAAAGTTGAAGACGAAGTTCGTGATGCAGTAGTTGAGAAAGCAAAAGGCTACATCACTCGTTACAACGGAAACATCACAGAAGTAGAAGAATGGGGTAAGAAGAAATTAGCTTACGAAATTCAGAAAATGCATGAAGGCTTCTACTATTTCATTCAGTTTGAAGCAGACGCACAGTGTCCGGCGGAAGTAGAAAGACATGTCCGCATCATGGACAACGTATTAAGATATTTAGTCGTTCGTAAAGACGCGTAATCTTATATACATGGATTTAGGAGCACCATTAAGAAACCCGTTCACTCACTAAGAAAAAGAGGTATATATAATGAACAAAGTAATTTTAATGGGACGCTTAACAAGAGATCCTGAGGTTAGATATTCCGCAGGAGAAAACGCACTGGCGATAGCCAGATATACACTGGCAGTTGACAGAAGATTCCGTCGTGACGGCGAAGCTACCGCTGATTTTATCAGTTGTGTTGTTTTCGGACGTGGCGCAGAATTTGCTGAGAAATATTTTCATCAGGGAATCCGTATTGTTGTATCCGGACGTATCCAGACAGGCAGCTATACCAACCGGGAAGGTCAGAAGGTGTATACTACAGAAGTTGTAGTTGAAGAACAGGAATTTGCAGAAAGCAAAGCTTCCAGTGACAGCTACGTAGCTTCTCATCCGCAGCAGAATGCAGCACCAGCGCCATCTATGCCGGGACCGGGATCAGCAAGTGCTGATGGATTCATGAACATTCCAGATGGAATTGATGAAGAACTTCCATTCAACTAAAAATGTATAAATCGTAACTGTGAGGGTACTGAACAGTTACTATAAATCGTTATAAACTGAATTGAAAATAGAACAAGGAGGAAACCATCATGGCTTACAATAGAGGCGAAAGACCAGACTCTCCGATGAAGAGAAGAGGCGGACGCAGAAGAAAAAAAGTTTGTGTATTCTGCGGTAAAGAGAATAACGAGATCGATTACAAGGATGTAGCAAAGTTAAGAAAGTATGTTTCCGAGAGAGGTAAAATTCTCCCGAGAAGAATTACAGGTAACTGCGCGAAACATCAGAGAGCACTGACAGTTGCTGTTAAGAGAGCACGTCATATGTCCCTGATGCCATACGTTCAGGACTAATTAAGAGTCTCAGGCCGCTGTCATTTTGGCAGCGGCCTTTTTTTACTTTATAGTTTATAGGAAATTATTCTGTAATGTTTCAATAAATGTACAAAAGTGCAGAGGCATTCTTGAATTTTTTTTTACGGATTATTTACCTGAGTTTTATGTAAGTATGGCTTTTCTAACATTCATGTGGTAAAATATCCGGGAATCTGCTATAATAAAAGATAGCATCCTGAAAACTATAAGAAAAGAATGGTAAAGAGTTATGAGTGGAAAGTTAAAATTAAAAGGTCATCTGAAGCATCTGGTGCGATGGCCGCTGTATTTGTCCATTCTGCTGATAGCGCTGAACATAGTGGTTTATGTGATAAGTATTAAGGCGGGTATACTGGTGACACTGGGAATTATCCTCTATGTGGGGATTGCTGTCTTTTTACTGATCTATCAGAGACCGCGGATGTTCAACGATCTGATCGCATTTGCCAGTCAGTATGAATTTCTGGAAAAAAGAGTTCTGGAAGAGCTGGCACTTCCCTATGCAATTATGGACATGCAGGGTCGGATGATCTGGTCAAACAAAATGTTTGCCCAGCTTACCGGCAAAGATCAGTTTTACCAGAAAAATGTAAGTACGATCTTCCCTGATATCACAACGAACAAACTTCCTGTTTCAGAGGAACATGAGATTTCAGAAGTAAGTACACAGTTTGGAGATCGCATTTATCGTATCTCCATGCAGCGGATCGTTTTGGACGCAGCAGTAGCGTCATCCAGGCTTCTCGCCAATCTTCCTGAGACTACCAGTCTGATTGCCATGTATCTTTATGATGAGACAGAACTGAAAGATTACATTCAGGCCAATGAGGACAATAAACTCGTAGTTGCCCTGGCTTATCTGGACAATTATGAGGAGGCTCTGGAGAGCGTAGAAGATGTGAGAAGATCTCTTCTCATTGCACTGATAGACCGTAAGATCACGAAATATTTTTCCAATTATGACGGTCTTGTGCGTAAACTGGAAAAGGACAAATATTTCCTTATTATGAGACAGAGTTCTCTGGAGGCTCTGAAAGTTCAGAAATTCCATATTCTGGAAGAAGTCAAGACAGTTAATATCGGTAATGAAATGACAGTAACTTTAAGTATCGGTATTGGACTGAATGCGGCCACTTATCTTCAGAATTATGAATATTCCAGGATTGCCATTGAGATGGCATTGGGACGTGGCGGTGATCAGGTGGTAATTAAGAACGGTGACAGTATCACCTATTTTGGCGGCAAAGCACAGCAAATGGAAAAAACCACCAGAGTAAAAGCCAGGGTGAAGGCACAGGCATTGAAAGAATTCATGAGTACCAAAGAACGTGTGGTAGTCATGGGACACAAGATCACAGATGTGGATGCGCTGGGAGCTGCTATTGGCATTTATCGTGCAGGTAAGACTCTTGGTAAGCCGGTCCATATTGTGGTAAATGATCCATCTACTTCCATTCGCCCGCTGATGGCAGGATATATGAACAATCCGGATTATGAACCGTCTATGTTCATAGACCATAATCAGGCAATGGAACTTGTAGATAATGATACAGTGGTAGTTGTTGTTGATACCAACAAGCCAAGCTATACAGAATGTGAAGAACTGCTTTATATGACCAGGACCATTGTGGTGCTGGATCACCACAGAAGAGGCAACGAAGTGATCCAAAATGCAGTACTTTCCTATGTAGAACCCTATGCTTCTTCTACCTGCGAGATGGTGGCGGAGATTCTTCAGTATTTTTCTGATGATCTGAGACTCCGCAATATAGAAGCAGACTGCATTTATGCAGGTATCATGATCGATACCAACAACTTTATCACCCGGGCAGGAGTAAGAACTTTTGAGGCAGCAGCTTTTCTGAGGCGTTCCGGTGCAGACATGACCAGAGTACGCAAAATGCTGCGTGATAATATTGATTCCTATAAGGCCAAGGCAGAGGCAGTACGTACGGCAGAGATCTACAGAGGATGTTTTGCTATTGCAAAATGCCCAAGCGAAGGTCTGGAAAGCCCTACTGTAGTAGGCGCACAGGCTGCCAATGAACTTCTGAATATTGCAGGAGTAAAGGCTTCTTTTGTACTTACTACCTATAATAAAGAGGTCTATGTCAGTGCCAGAGCCATTGATGAGGTCAATGTGCAGGTAATGATGGAGAAACTGGGTGGCGGTGGTCACATTAATATTGCCGGAGCCCAGGTCAAAGAATCTATTGAAGAAGTAGAGCATATGATCAGAGAAATCATTGATGAATTATATCAGGAGGACGAAATAAAGAAATGAAAGTAATTTTGTTAGAAGACGTAAAATCTCTTGGAAAAAAAGGCGAAATTGTAAATGTAAGTGACGGATATGCACGTAATATGATCCTTCCTAAGAAACTTGGTGTGGAGGCAACTTCCAAAAACCTGAATGACCTGAAACTTCAGAAAGCCAATGCAGAAAAAGTAGCGCAGGAAAACCTGGAAGCTGCACAGGCTTTTGCCAAAGATCTGGAAACAAAAGAAATCATTCTTACTCTTAAAGTAGGAGAAGGTGGAAGAACATTCGGTTCCGTATCTGCCAAAGAAATTTCAGAAGCAGCAAAAGAACAGCTGGGTCTGGATATCGACAAAAAGAAACTCCAGCTGCCAAGCCCTATCCGCAATCTGGGTGTGACTCAGGTTCCGGTCAAGCTCCATCCAAAGGTTACAGGATCTCTGAAAGTATGGGTTAAGGAAGCCTGAAGAGAGGAAGAAACTAAATGGAAGAAGCACTGATCAAGAGGATTCTTCCTCACAGTATAGAAGCGGAACAGTCTGTGATCGGTTCCATGCTCCTGGACAGAGATGCTATCCTTGTTGCTTCTGAGATTCTTACCAGTGATGATTTTTATCAGAATCAGTATGGAATTATTTTTGATGCAATGGTAGAGCTCTGCAACGAAGGTAAGCCGGTGGATCTGATCACCTTACAGAACCGCCTGAAAGAAAAAGATCTTCCTCCGGATATCAGCAGTATGGAGTATGTGCGTGAACTGATCGAAGCAGTACCTACTTCTGCCAATGTAAAATATTATGCCAATATTGTCAGTGAGAAGGCACTTCTCCGCAGACTGATCAAGACTACTGAAGAAGTGGCCAATACCTGTTATCTGGAAAAAGACAGTACAGAGACGATTCTGGAAGAGTCGGAGAAGAAGCTTTTTAACATTCTTCAGAGAAGTATTGGAGGGGATTATGTCCCCATCCAGCAGGTAGTACTGAATGCCATCAATAACATTGAAAAGGCATCCAAACTGAAAGGCAGTGTAACAGGAATCCCGACAGGATTTATTGATCTGGATTACAAGACTTCCGGTATGCATCCTTCTGACCTGGTGCTGATCGCTGCCCGTCCTTCTATGGGTAAGACAGCATTTGTTTTGAATATTGCTCAGTATATGGCATTTCGTAAGAATGTGACAGTTGCTATTTTCAGTCTGGAAATGTCCAAGGAACAGCTGGTAAATCGACTGCTGGCAATGGAATCCCACGTGGATTCCCAGAATATGCGTACAGGTAATCTGAAAGACGAGGACTGGACCAAGCTGGTAGAGGGAGCAGATATTATCGGACGTTCCAACCTGATCATAGACGATACGCCTGGTATCAGTATTGCTGAGATGCGTTCCAAATGTCGAAAATATAAATTGGAGCACAATCTTGGAATTATCATGATCGACTACCTGCAGTTGATGAGTGGAAGTGGTAAATCTGATTCCAGACAGCAGGAGATTTCGGATATTTCTCGTTCACTTAAGGCACTTGCTAGAGAACTGAATGTTCCGGTTATTGCATTGTCACAGCTCAGTCGTGCGGTAGAGCAGAGACCAGACCACAGGCCTATGCTTTCCGACCTTCGAGAGTCCGGGGCTATTGAGCAGGATGCCGATGTGGTAATGTTCCTTTATCGAGATGATTATTACCACAAGGATACCGAAAAGAAGGATATCGCGGAAGTAATCATTGCCAAACAGCGAAACGGTCCGATCGGAACCATTGAGCTGGTATGGCTGCCAAGATATACGCAGTTTGTAAATATGAAAAAGTAAGTGAAATACAGGCGAATCCAGTCGAACACTTTTGGTTGAATTTTAGAAATCCAATGTTTATAATTAAGGGTGAATTTCATAAGGAGGTGTACTGTGGAGACAAGATACAGTGTCAGACAGGCTGTGGAGATGACTGGCATCAAGTCCTATGTACTTCGTTACTGGGAGGAAGAACTGAATCTCCGGATTCAGAGAAATGAGCTGGGACATCGCTATTACACCGGATATGATATTCAGCTTTTCATGAATATAAAAGAACTTAAGAAACGTGGATTACAGTTGAGAGCTATCAGAGATCTGATTCCGCAGATTGCCAGGACAGCTCCGGGAGAGCAGGGCAGCAAAGTCAGACTGCTGGAAGGAGAAGAAGAGGAGGATTTTGTTACAGAATCAGAAGTGGTTCCTGAGGAAGTGCAGGGAGCCATCTGTGAAGAGGAGGAACTTCAGGATGAAAAAATCCTGGAATTTCAGGCGATCCTGGAAAGACTGATTGCACAGGAACTAAATTCCCAGAATGAGGACGAAGAGAGATGTCGCTCCCTGGATCTGGCAATACGCAGACAACAGATGGCAAGACGGGAAGCAGCAGCTGCACAGGCAGAGGGAAAACAAGGAAAGAAGCACAGAAAAAACAGATAGGAGAAATATCAGAATAAAAAAGAAGCTGCAGCCATACGGTTGCAGCTTCTCTCATGTACACTATTAAATTATTCAGCTGGGCTGATTGCTTCTGTAGGACAGACGTCAGCACATGTTCCGCAGTCTACGCAAGCGTCAGCATCGATTTCGAAATGCTCTGCTCCCTCAGAAATAGCCTCATTCGGGCATTCTGCTGCACATGTTCCACAGCTTACACATTCGTCAGAAATAACGTATGCCATGATAGTATCCTCCTTTTACTATTCGTTAGTACCTGTATAGGTTCCATAAAGCTATTCTAATATATATGAGTGAAGATTACAAGTATAAATTTACAAACAAAGGTTATTATTTACGTGAATTATAGTAAATTACGACTAACTTTCAGAAAATATTTGGATAAATTTGTCATCATTTGCAGCTGACGTAAATATTTATGTTTCTCCCGTTGATTCCTGGATAGATTTATATTATAATGAAAAATAACGGTTACCGTAAGCGGTAACTAATATCGGGTAAAAGACAGTACAACTGTCTTTTCATATGAAAAGGAGGAAATAACAATGGCAAAAGTTACAAAAGACATGCTGATTGGACAGCTTATTAATTTAGATCCTAATATTGCACCAATTCTCATGAGAGCAGGAATGCATTGCCTTGGATGCCCATCTTCTCAGATGGAATCCCTGGAAGAAGCAGCTATGGTCCATGGAATGGATGTAGATGTTCTGGTTCAGCAGATTAATGATTTCCTTGGAGAATAAGGAAAATAAAAAGACCGGCGATTAAGCCGGTCCTTTTATGCAATTAAAGCTGTATCAGCTGCTGCAGGGCATTATCAGAAAGAAGTTCTGCATGTTCTGCAAAGTGTGCCTCTCCCGCAGCAGAAAGTGCACGTCCAGTACCATATTCTGAAAGAATATTACAGATCTTATTGAACTCTTCCGGAGTACATTCGGACTGGTGGATTACCAGCTGGTATTTGTCATCAGATTCCTTATAGAGACGGTTATAGCCGCCGAAGAATCCGTTCAGTCCATGAGACGCTGCGATCACATCATCCAGATGACGGAAGGTGTACAGTCGGATCAGGTTCACATTAGGAACCTGTTCAGATTCAGAATTCTCTTTGACAGGGGATTCTGTCTGACCAGAAGCCTGCCGGGAAGTGGAAAGTCCTTTATTCTTGGCTGCGTCACAGATCTTCTGGAAGATATCAATGATGCTGTCTGCACCATCCAGCTGTACCGGTTCAGCAGTACCCTTGTCTTTATATGGGGAAAATTTGGAAAAACGGGTATCCAGTTCTTCCGGATCTTCTACTTTGGTGATAATGAGGATGATGCTGTCTGTATTGACAGGAATAGCCTCAATCATCAGAGGAATATTGTCTGCTTCAAATCCAAACTGTATCTGTGCCTGATGCATCATATCTCGAAAAAGCTTCTTGGCTTTCTCGGAGCCATAAGCCAGTTCGCGAAGGTTGATCTGATGTGTCTCCAGATCCTCACGTGTAAGAGTGCAACGAATCTGATTATCGTTTATTTTTTCTATTTTCATTTTATCACATCCTATCTGAAGTTCCTGCCTTAATATATGAAGGGAGGATACTTTTGTGTTATATTATATACCACTTAAGTAGAGATTGTAAAGAAATACAATTTGACTAATTATAAAATATTTGGAAATTAAATGAGAAATTTTATTAATTACCCGGAAAAGGGTTGCATATGACGGACAAACCTGTATAATGAAGAATAAGAAAAACGGATGTGTGTATAATTGTGATACAGCAAACCCGAGACACTTATACAATCAACTTTTATCAACACTTCAATGCCGAACATAACATGTCATGCAGCGTTCCTGCTGTGGCAGCAAACAATTCCAGTTTTTACGTTACTGTTCAATATTAAAATCAATCAGCAATTAACACACAGAGATTTTTCTTGCTTCATCGGTGTTTTCTAAATCCATATTGTTACTGTCTGTTATATTTACAGTAACAGCATCTGAAAAGAAAGGAGGACGGATCAGAGAAAATATGTCACATAGAAAATGGAACAAAAAGACCATGAAGCCTCTGAAGGAAGAACTGAAGTCTTACCGGAGAAACGGAGTAAAACTGTTTCTGGATGGTGAACCAAGTACTCCCAAAAATATTGTGAAAGCCTGTATGATCGCAGAAGACGGAGGCTACATGAGAGATTACACTGAAGATGAAAAAGGGCATATAGCCAAAGTGAATTTTGACCATGTCAGAGAGATTCCGGGAGTCTGATCGCCGGTAATCTGAAAGGGTCATTCATATATACATAAGATAAAGGAGATCTTTCTGAAAGACGGGGCAGTTTTCCTTCTTGTACTTAACCACACAGAAAGATCTCAGATACAAAAATGTGAAAAAAGTATAAAAACCTTAAAAACCATGAAATACACATCACAATAAAGTTAAAGTATGATATAATGAATCCGCACCTTTGTCAGTTTATTGATATTGAGAAAAGGATAAAACAAATGAAAAAAGAGCGAAAAAAACAATATACACCCGTGGTGATCGTATGTGTGCTGATTCTGTTGCTGTTGGTTATTGGTCTGGCAGGACATTTTATCAGCAAATATATTCCTGCCAGTGAGCACATGGATCTGACAGAATATTATGGTCAGCCAGGGGATGACGAAGAGATCATAGTTCTGGGGACTGATATCATGGAGGAGAGAGCTGTAGTATCCGGTGATCAGACCTATCTTCCCCTGGATATTGTAACTACTTATTTGAATCAGAGGTACTACTGGGACAGTTCGGATCAGCAGATTCTCTACGCCACACCTTCTGAACTTCAGAAATATCCTGCAGTCGAAACCGGAGACGGAGATGTGTGGTTGAAAGACGGTTCTGTTTATTTAAGTATAGATTTCATAAAGAAATTTACAGATCTGGATGTGTCTGTTTATGATTCACCTTCCAGAATTGTAATCCAGTACAAATTTACCGGAATCAACACAGTTACTGTAAAGAAAGACACCAGTATCCGGTACAGGGGAGGTATCAAGTCACCAATCCTTACAGACGTAAAGAAAGGCGACACTGTTATCTACATGGAAGCACTGGAAGACTGGGTGCAGGTAGCAACTTTTGATGGCTATGTAGGTTACATTCCCAAAAAAAATATTTCAGATTCTGAAACACAGGATTTTGAACGGGATTTCCAGAAAGAAGAATACAGTTATCTTTCCATGGATGAACCCATTAACCTTGGATGGCATCAGGTAACCACACAGGATGCCAATACCTATCTTGGAGATACCATTGCCAACGTAAGTGGCATGAACGTAATTTCACCTACCTGGTTTTATCTGCAGGATACAAATGGTAACATTGCGGATATTTCGTCAACGGATTACGTCAGCCAGGCACATGAGAAAGGTCTGAAGGTATGGGGACTGATCGACAACTTTACAGCAGATGTCAGCACTACAGATACTCTGTCACAGCTGTCGTCCAGACAGAACATTATTGCACAGCTGATACAGGCTGCTGCCAATACAGGTCTGGATGGTATCAATGTAGATTTTGAATCTCTCAGTGAAGATGCAGGACCTCATTTCCTTGAGTTTCTAAGAGAGCTTTCTATTGAATGTCATAAGAATAATCTGGTGGTTTCTGTAGACAATCCGGTTCCGGAAGATTTTACCAGTCATTATGACAGAAGAGAACAGGGACTTGTAGTAGATTATGTGATCATTATGGGATATGACGAACATTATGTTGGTTCGGATGCAGGATCTGTGGCGTCTCTTCCATGGGTAGAGCAGGGAGTACAGGATACTCTGGAAGAAGTACCGGCAGAAAGAACAATTCTTGCCATTCCTTTCTATACAAGACTTTGGAAGACCGCAGGAGGAGCACTTACCAGTGAGGCCATCGGAATGGATGAAGCAGCACAGGATGTGGCTGACAGTGGGACAGAGGCTGTCTGGGACGGAAGTGTAGGTCAGAATTATGCGACTTATGAGACTTCAGACGGAGCTACTTATCAGATCTGGCTGGAGGATGCTGCTTCTATTGCCGAGAAAGTAAAACTGATCCCCAAATACGGACTTGCTGGTGTGGCAGAATGGAAGTTAGGATTTGAGAACAGCAATATCTGGCAGACTATCAGTGACAGCATTACATCTGCAAAATAAACAAAAATAAAAACATCTCATATGAATGTGGAATGACAGTCACAGGATATGAGGTGTTTTTTTACTTTATAGGAAATTACTCCGTAATGTTCCAATAAAGCAAAAAACGCTCCGCGAG
>OLRJ01001189.1_pt1 | contig 22812 bp, 17 predicted proteins | sample 1672741 | NCBI WGS metagenome assembly OLRJ01 (sample SAMEA3136719, study PRJEB25190) | human gut metagenome | biome: human gut; feature: human-associated habitat; material: faeces | place: Austria | collected 2013
TAAAGCTGCCCCATTTCTGATCCTTGTCAGAGAAGATCAGCTCCATACCTTCCGGAATCGGCCACTGTACATTGATGTCCGGATCATTCCAGATCAGACCGCCCTCATCGTTTGGATGATAAAAATCGGAACATTTGTAAGTAAACTCAGCATTCTCAGAAAGAACCAGGAAACCATGTGCAAATCCTTTCGGAATAAAGAACTGTTTCTTATTCTCTGCTGAAAGAACAACTCCGTACCATTTTCCATAAGTCTTGGAGCCCTCTCTTAAATCTACAGCCACATCAAACACTTCTCCGTTTACTACGCGTACAAGTTTGTCCTGTGGATAATGAAGCTGGAAATGGAGACCGCGAAGAACACCATAACGTGAGCTGGACTGATTATCCTGTACGAATTCTACGTCAATTCCTGCCTCTTTGAAATCATTGTAATTGTAAGTCTCCATAAAATAACCTCTGGAATCTCCAAATACAGTTGGTTCAATTACTTTTAATCCTTCGATATCGTCACAGTTTGTTACTTTAATTTTTCCCATTTTTGTTTCTCCTTATCATATATTCATAGAATAGCTATAAATTTACTGCTTCCCACAGTCTGATTACCGAAAAGGTGGAGGTAACCATAATCTGCTTTCAGCAAATAGTTAACTAACCTTGTACTGTTTCTTGCATACGCCGTATTTATTAAATACAGACACAACACCGCCGCTACTTGTGAGGCGGACGCTCTGTGCACGAATACCGGCCTTGGCGCCGGTGCCCCTGTAGAAATAGTATTTTTTACCTTTTATTTTGTGCCAGCCTTTATAGGCCTTTCCGTTAGAACCGAAGTAATAGGTATTTTTCTTTCCATTTTTACTTATTGTCACAAATTTACTTTTCACCCGGACACCCTTACTATCAAAATAATAGATCGTGCCAGCTGGTGTCACATACTTATAATTTTTCAGCATGTAGAATGTATCTGGACTGAAGTAGTAATATTTCTTATTCAGCTTATGAACACCTGTTAAAGCTTTGCCGTCGGAGCCGAAATAATAGGTCTTTCCGCTCTTGGTTACCACTTTATTTTTGATACGTACACCGTTCTTGTTTACGTAATAAGCAGTGCCATCTGTTTTGATTACTGTATTCTTACATAAATGCCCATCCTTGACACTGAAGTAATAATACTTACCGCCGATTTTTCTCCAGCCAGTGGCCTTTACATCATTCTCATAGTAATATTTCTTTCCGCTGACAGTTTTCCAGCCGTTCACATATACTTTCGGATCTGCATACAAAGGCTCTGCAGCCGGTACATATCCTTCCTGTGAAGTCCATCTAGGGACAATTCTGGTGGTATAATCTACAAATCCAAAGTTCACATCAACATTGTTCTCTTTGGCAACGCCACTGATCAGATTCTTCGTAGCGATCATTCCGGGAACTTCATCACCGGCAGTGCTCTGCCAGATCGTATATTTATAACTGCTTGTGCTTGGAGCCAGTATAGTGTCACCGTAGCTTGCGATCCATACATCAAGCCCGGAGCCTTCCAAAACACTCCAGTCCACAAAATTATTATACCAGTTCAGGTTCATATAAAGCATAGGAGTATATCCTGCTTTACGGATCTCATCACAGAAGGTAAGTGCGATCTGGGAAACTTCCTTCTTCGTCAAGGTTCCCAGTGTTTTTTCATCCTCCAGATCAAAAGCAACCGGATAGGATACCTTATGTCCCTGCATCTGTCTGATGGCAAGCTGTGCTTCTGCCAGTGCTTCTTTATTAGTCTTGGCAAGGCTGTATACATAAGTTCCAACTGGAACCCCTGCTGCTTCTGCCTGTGTCATATTATAATCGAAATAATTATCCAGATGTTTGGTTCCATAGGAAATACGTATAAAAGCAAAATCCAGATCGTTCTTAGCTTCTGCCCAATTAATCTTGTTCTGCCATTCGGAAACATCAATTCCTCTTGTAATGGCATTCTCTATTACTTTCCCACTTCCATTATAGCAGACGCCGTCTATTTTCTTCCATGCATTAGGACTTACTTTCTTCGCAGAGGAAGAACCCACACTGGGTACCTGCTCATTTGGTGAAAGATTCCCAACTCCTGAAGAAGGTCTGTTTCCTGCATTTGCACTGACTTCTACTGCTGCCCCTGCAACACAAGCAGTTCCAAGCATAACCGTCAGAAGGCTGACTGACAGCCACTTTTTCCATTTATTCATTTTTCCTCCCGATCGCCCTTCTGTAATTCCAGGCTTTCCCTCATTTAACAAAACATAGGTTGCTGGTTCCTGTTCATAATCTGCCCAATAACGCAAGATGTTAAAAATGTGTTACTTTGTTATTATACAGTTTCCCTTTTCAAATTTCAACGTTATTCTCCAAAACATAGAAAAGGTGCCGAAAAATCATCAAAACTGATAATTTTTCAGCACCTTTTTTATATTTTTATGTCTGATATCATACCAAACTTTAGATGAGTCTGTGCAAAACGGCTCCAGCTTTATGCTGCCGGGTCGGTAGGATCATAATATCCGCCGTTCTTGGTTCCCTTAAGCGGTACAATTGCGCGGCGTCCAAGCGGTCCCTTGAAGACTTCGTCTGATTTATACTTACCATCGAAGATGTAAATAGTGGAACCATTGCAGTTATAGTATACCCACTTCGCATCTGCTACGCAGGTACGGATACATCCATGGGATGCAGGACTTCCCAGTCTATAATAGGCACTTACTGGAAGATTATAACTATTCGCAGATCCGCATGCAATAGAATGCACAAAGATGCCTCCCTGTCCAGCGCCATTTACGTGGGTACCGTACTGTCCCCAGGATGGTCCCATAAGAGGCTGCCATCTGCTATAGCTTGTCAGGGTATATTTTCCAGTAGGTGTTGGTGTTCCAGGATTTCCAACGGAAACCCGAATGGATTTAACCGGGATGGTGCGGGCAGAATCTGCGTAAATTGTCATTACACCATTTACACGGTCAACTGCTACCGTATATGGTCCTTTGTAAATATTGGTCAGATCGTTGATTCTGTATCCGTTCTTGTCAAAGTAATATAACTTGCCGCCAATTTTCCTGGAAGTGTTGGTTACAAATCCCTTCTTATCCGGATTGATATATTTCACCAGGTTCTTGGAATTATTTACTACAACCCAGCCAGTGGTAAATTTACCAGTTGCATCTACATAGCCATATTTCTTGCCTTTTTTAATGAATGTGTTCTTTACAACATTCATATTTTTGAAATAATAGTATTTACCATCAATTTTCTGCCAACCACTCTTGCGGAGTACACCATTGGATGCTGCGAAGTAGGTCTTTTTCTTGTAGACGAACATCTGGTTCTTAACCATCTTACCATTTCTTTTCTTGGAAGTAGATGGTTTAAAGAAATAGCTCTTACCATTGATCACAGTGATACCACTTGCAAGTCTTCCATCCTCTTTGAAGTAATATCCGCTCTTCATCTGGTTTATATAGTGATTTCCCTTCTTATTGAATAAGAACCAGCCATAGAATTTTCCATTTACAGTTACTTTCTGCCAGCCTTTTTTCTTCACAATAACACCAGCGCTGGAACCGAAATAATACATTCTGTTTCCAGCTCCCGGGCAGCGGTGCCAGCTCTTCTTCCAGTTGGCTCTTACACCGTTCTCATTTACATAGTATTTTTTCTTTTTATATGTAACAATCCGGTTCTTATAAATGCTGCCGTATTTATCTGTAAGATAGTAGTTGCCATCAGCAGCTTTCTTCATGATACGCTTGAGCAGATAGCCCTTGCTGTCAATCAGGTAGGATTTCTGTGCATCCTTGCGTCCATCCAGATCAGAAGCCATAATTCCGTGAACCAGAAGCTGTCCCATTTTTGCACTGTTCAGTTCACCGGAATCATAATATTTCCACTGCTCACCAGCACTGGTCTGAAAGCTCTTCCATCCATCACGGAACATTTTACCCGGAATCTCCTGGGCATTTGCAGCAGGCATAAAATAATACTGTGCAGTCGTTCCCTTTACTGTTAGTATAATATCGCCTGTACGGGGCTTACCATTAGAATCAAGACAATAATACTCATCATTAATCTTGTAATATCCTGTATATGTATTATTAGCATTCGCTGCCTGGTCAATCTGAGCAATTGTCATTGCTTTTCCATCTGTTCCATAATAATGGAAATTACCGCTATCATTATCCCACAGCCAGTAATCTTTCTTCATCTGGCCAATTGTAGTTTTCCACGGAACAAATGCTGCGCCTTTACCTGCAAATTCCTGATAAACTTCTGCATTAGAAGCTGTAGTAAAATAAAAATCACCAACTTTTCCGTTAGTACTTTCCGTTCCATTCAGTTTCTTAGTTCCTGTAACAAGAATTCCATTTTCATCAAACAGATAGGAACCTGTATGGACAGCTCCTGTCTCTGTTCTTGTGGTAATCTCTACAATTCCGTCTGCTGCAGTATAATACTGATCCTGAAAGCTGAGTGGTGCTGCGTCTGTATTATCTGTACCGACAGCATCTGCACTTTCCCCAGAGCCAGCTTCAGACTGTACCGCTGCATCCGCTTCTGTATCTTCAAACCCGTTCTCTGCTGCATCTGTATTTTGAACATCAGATGCCTGAACTGCGGCAGTGGCTACAACTACAGCTTTCTTGCGAAGGCGAAAACCACCTGCAACCTGTTCCCACTCATTCCAGTTAAAGATTCCATCAGATGCATCAGCCTGCACTGTTTCATCAACAACTGCGTTCTGACTTGCATCTGGAATATTCTGGACATCACTTTCAAAATTCTGGGCAGGATCTGTATCTCCCCCTTCACTGACAACGTCCCCGGAAATAAATCCGTCGGAAAATCCATCTTCCTCTAAAACGGCATCCTCTGTATTTCCATTGTTTGCATCTTCCTGTGGCTGCTGGTCATCAGATGCTGGTGCATCTGAACTATCAGCTCCAGTGCTTTCTCCATTATCTGATGGCTGTACCTCCTGGATGCCATCTGCTTCCAGCTGCTCTCCCCCTGCCTGCTCAGATGTAAAGCCAGATTCAAAGCCTGCATCTAAAGCTGCGGCAGGAACTTCAAGCCCCATGGAAACACTTAACATAACACCTAAAAATGCGGCTGCAACTCTCTTTTTCACTTTTATACCTCCCCTTAATAAAATCTACTCGCCAAGTCCATTGTTAATGACGGTTACCAGATTTCTCAGTGCTTCCTCTTCATCAGCGCCTTCACAAAATATAGTAATCTCATCACCACATTTCACACATGCTCCCAGAACACTGAGAACACTTTTGGCGTTGGCTGAACCGCCACTGTACTGAAATGTTATAAGAGATTTATATTTCATTGCCTCCTTACAGAGGATTCCAGCCGGGCGTAAATGAAGTCCGGAAGGATTATGCACCCTTACTTTTTCGCTTACCATAGTTTCACTCCCTTATCTGTTTTATCCGTTTGAGTCTGAATTTGAAACCTCCGATATGGTCACGTCAGCAGCTACGTCATCCAATAGCTCATAACCCTTAGGCAATTTCACGGAAACTGGAATCTGATAACTTCCAACCCCAATGTCCGCAAGATCAACAGATGCCTTCACTTCATCAATGTTAAAGTCATCCAGATCTCCATCTGTTGCTTTCACACGGATTTCGATCTTATCTGTTCCAAACGTTACAAGAAGATCACTGTCAAGATTATCTACTGTGATCTGATTGGACGGCAAGCCATATGAATGACTTCCAACAGGAAGAATGCTTACCTTCACCCATACATCCTCACTTGTTCCATTTGTCAGTTTCACATCATCCGGAAGTACATCCTTCAGACTGACTTTCTTTTCAATATCAGCAGTCTCTCCGGTAATATCAATGTCCGTACCGCCAATCCAGATGGTATTATCATTCTGTTTCAGAGTTTCCAACGCTTCATCGGTTCCTGCAATACTAATGGTATCTGGAACAGTGGTAACACTCTCTACCTGATATCCATCTGCAGGCACACCCACATAATTGGCTCCAATATTCACTCCTGTGCGAATCTTCCAGAATTTAGTCGTAACTACGACCTTAGTATTATCTATCGTAAGATAAGCCATTCTTCCAGCAAGGCTGTCCTGATTCTTATCAATAATATTCAGTTCAGCTTCCTCAGAGAAATCCTTTGTCTTGCCATCAACATCAACTGTCGCATTTACTTTATCAATTTTATTCACCAGGGACTTCGGTCCTGTAATCTTAACTTTCTCAGGGCTTGCAGTCTGGGAACCAACTTCATATCCCTTTCCAGGCTGACTAGAGCCGTAATTTACATTAACCAGAAATTCCTGTGTTACCTTCTCTTCCAGCCGTACACTGAGATACTGGGGTGTCACCTTGATATTCTCCGGACTGATTCCCGGACAGGATGCTGTAATCGGAACCATAACCGGATCTGTATCCAGGCTTCCAGCCTGCTGAAGATCTGCAGTCAGTGTAATATTCGCCTGAGTAATCCTAGTAATCAGCCTTCTCTCACCAGTAATGGTAACCCGGATCGGATCTGGATCATCATCCTGCAAACACATCATGTTTGCACTGTCTACATAAGCTGTGTTCTGAAGTTCCACCTTATCTCCTGCAATTGTAATGCTTTTGCTGGAAACCGGATTATCTACATTTACTACAATAAACCAGATCAGAAATCCAATGAAAACCGACATGATCTTTAAGCTAAAATTCTTAGTCAGCCTTGCCTTCCTCATGTTTCATTCTCCCTTTCAACAGTTGACGCAGTTTACTGTTATTGACAACCTTCTTGTTCTGGGCCTTGATCAGTGCAGATCTGAGTTCCGCACTGGTAAGACCTCTGGTCAGCATTCCGTTCTGGGCTACAGAAACCTGACCAGTCTCTTCTGATACAATGATAGTCAGGGAATCACTTACCTCACTAATGCCCACACCTGCTCTGTGACGGGTTCCAAGCTGCTTGCTCAGTTCCATATTGTCTGAAAGGGGCAGATAACAGGTGGCTGCCACAATTCGGTTGCCGCGCACAAGAACTGCTCCGTCATGAAGCGGCGTATTGTGCTCAAAAATATTGATCAGAAGTTGGCTGGTAAGTACTGCGTCCACATTGATTCCAGTACGCTCATACTCACTTAAACGAATATTCTGCTCAATCACGATCAAGGCGCCAGTTCTCACCTCGCCCATGTCAAAACATGCTTTTACAAGCTCATTTATCGTCTTATCTGTAAATCGCTCCTGTACCTCCCTGCCTGAATCAAGAGGCAAAATAGTGGCCATGATTTTCTTCTGCCCCAGCTGCTCCAGCATTTTCCTAAGCTCGGGCTGGAAGATAACAACAACACTGGTAAGAAGTATGGTCGACAGGTTCTTAATGATCCAGAGGATGGTATTCATCTTCAGAATATAGGCAAATAAAATAAAAAGAAGTACCACCAGGATTCCCTTTAACAGTGTATAAGCGCGGGTAAATTTGATCCACACCATAAACTGATAAATAAAAAAGGAAATCAAGGCAATCTCCAGTATGTCTGTAACTCCCAGACCGGGCAGGGAAAGTTTTGACAAATATCCTGATAATCTGACTGCCATATCCTGCATAGTGTACTCCTTTCCTGTTTCAAAGACTTTATAGCAAAATGGTTACCGGACAATCTCCCCGGTAACCTTTTTCTATTAAAGAGTTACCGCCCTCTCCACAGCAGTAACATCAAAGATCCTTAAGGGATTCTTCAAGCTTTTTCTCAAAATCAACATCCTTCGCAGCTGGCTTCTCAGCCTGTCTCGGCTTTCTGTCTGCTGCCGGAGAAACTTTCTTTCTCTTCGGTTTCTCATCCTGACGGAAGATTGGATTCGCATAAGTAGCTGTATTCTCCTCTGCCTTTCTCTCTTCCCGTACAGGTTCTGCATTTATTTTCTTGATGCTTCTCTCAGATGTTGCAACTGAAGCTTTCGGAACGGCTTTTACATAGTAGAAATATTCATCATCTTCATATTCCAGGCGCTCTGCTCTGCTGTAATCCCCGCCAAATGCGAAGAATTCCAGAATCAGTGCAAGAAGCACTGCAGCAATGGTACAGATCAATAGTGGAACCATTGCGACGGTTGCATTCAGGTTCATTCCAAAACTTCCAACCAGCATTATAAACACATAAGCTACGCCGCCTGTAATTATGGATATCCTCCATGCATGATCAAAGGAGCGGGTACGGATCAGATGTACCAGAAGGATTACTGCCACAAACGCAACAACTGCGATCCACATTCCCCAGTTCTGTACCAGACCATCTGCCATGATCTGCAGCTTATCTGTCATATCCAGATCTGGATTCACAAGAATTGTGGACTGGGATCTTAAAAAGCGGATAAAATAGTACATAACTACACCACAGCCAGCCGGAATAGCAGATAAACTGCTCTCCATCAATCCACTTCCAATAGGAAGCAGTGCCGGAAGACTGAATGCAAAGGAAAGTGGGGTAAATACAAAAGTTACATTCTGCTCACCGCTGAATCTCAGGAAAAAGATCAGCATCAGCAGAATCAGCACAAGCATAAATGCCGCAACTTCTATTCCCAATGCGTAGCTGTGTACAAGGATCAGCACAAATCCAATATACATCATAGCGGAAGATGGTAAAATAGAGCAGATCAATGCCAGGATCAATACAAGAAATACATTATTGATCCGTGACATATATCCCATATTTGCATTGATCCACAGGAAGTAGACCAGTGCTAACACAAATTTCATTACAGGCAGGATATACATTTCATACTGTCCGTACATTCCTTTAATTTTTTGCTTTAATTCAAGTAATGCTGTCATTTTCTATATCCTCCTGACATTTCACGTCCTGCGAATTTCTTTTCTTCACGAGTATAGATCTTCTCCAGCCTGGTAAGCTGGGTGTAATATTGCTTCACGCTCTTCTTGGCATTGTGATACTTCACGGTGTACTGAATATATGTCAGTACCGAATACACCGCCAATACGCCTATATATCCTGCCAGAACTACGATTCCAAGAGAGATCAGATCCATCTTATGGACATTATCCAGCAGATACTCCAGATTATATGCCGCGATCACAGCAAGTATCAATCCATATCCAATTGTTACAAGAAAAAAATTCTTGATCAGTGCCAGACCGATATAATCACTTCTGTAATACTTGCTCACCGGAAGATATTTTCCGCCTTCCTGTTTCTCATATAAAGCAAGCCGGTCCATTATCTTTACTTTTTCTTCGTTTATCATAAACGGGCTCCTTATGCATTTCTTTGAAAGCTGAAAAGCTATACTTATACAGGATGATTGTATCATATATCCCATAGCATGAAAAGTGTTTTTTTACCTGTTCCTTCCAATGCATAATGTCAAAAAGAATACATGGGACGCGCCCTTCCCAAGAAGAGCCCTTGCCAGCACATCCATAGTACTACCAGTAGTATATACATCATCAATAAGTAAAATACTCTTTCCAGCAGGGTTTCCCACTACCTGAAAGGCTTCCCTTAGATTCAGTTTTCTTCCGGCTGCATCCAGCTTCTTCTGGGATCTGGTCGCATGATTTTTCTTCAGGAGTCTGGTATTCACAGGAATCCCTGTGTAGCGGGACAGTTCCCTTGCCAGAAGCTCCGCCTGATTAAACCCTCTTATCTTCTGCTTTCTCCAGTAAAGTGGAACCGGTACGATCATCTGAGGCTGCCAAAGTGCCAGCAGATCCCTTCCATATAGGTACATCGCTTTCCCATAGAAACGGCTGTATTCCCTGCAGCCAAAATATTTATATTTCATTATGGAGTATTTCATCCGGTCATCATAGAGGAAAATGCCTCTTCCCTGGTCAAATGCATCAGGATGACTCTGACAATCCCGGCAATATTCTTCCTCTTCCAGCACCGGCTTTCCGCATTTGTAGCATCTTGGACCTGATATAGGTCTGATGTCCCTAGCACAGTCCGGACAGATCAATTCGTGATGTTCTCTAAGAATTCTGTGGCATAGGGGACACCGTCTTGGATACAACAGATCCAGAAAGTTCCTGTATCCTTGTGCCAAGAGAGCTGTAACGCTTCTGCTGCTTCTCATTGCGAATCATCTCCCCGAAAGTCTCCTCACTTCCAACTACGGTTACACATTTTCTTGCTCTCGTAACCCCTGTATATAAAAGATTACGGTTCATCAGCATCTTCGGACCGGAAAGGAGAGGCAGAATCACTGCCGGATATTCCGAGCCCTGGGACTTATGTATGGTGATCGCGTAGGCAAGCTCCAGTTCTTCCAGCTGTTTAAAAGAATAATCAGCAAAACGGCCATCTTCAAATTCCACCGTAGCAGTCTCCGCAAATTCATTAATCTCCTTCAAAATACCGGTATCTCCGTTAAATACACCAACGCCTTCTTCCACAGGAATTCCATATTTCCCCCGGACTTCCCATTCCATCTGATAGTTGTTCTTAATCTGCATGACCTTATCCCCCACACGGAAAAGGCGGTCACCAATCTCTTTTTCTTTTTTATCTGCGGCAGAAGGATTCAGGTATCTCTGCAGGATCTGATTCAGACGCTCCACTCCTAACAGCCCTTTTCTCATAGGTGTAAGGACCTGTATTTCGAAAGGTCTGGCATCCACATATTTCGGCAGCTTTTCCTGAATCAGAGCAATTACCACGCGGATAATAACATCTGCATCATATCTTTTCAAAAAGAAGAAGTCGCGACTCTTATTATCCAGGGAAACCTGCTCTCCATTATGTATCTTATGGGCATTTACTACAATATCACTGTGGGATGCCTGTCTGAAAATTTTCTTCAGTTCTACAACTGGAAAAGCTCCGCTTCGGATAATGTCTCGCAACACATTTCCTGGTCCCACACTTGGCAGCTGATTCTCATCTCCCACCAAAATAAGTCTGGTTCCTGCCGTTACCGCAAGAAGTAATGAATGCATCAGAAAAATGTCTACCATAGACATTTCATCAATGATGATCACATCTGTATCCAGTGGATTCTCCGCATTTCTTTCAAAATGGACCACCTGCGTCTCCCTGCTGTCATCATCCGGCACCCCATTCAGTTCCAGAAGGCGGTGAATGGTCTGTGCCTCATACCCGGTAGTTTCTGTCATACGCTTGGCTGCCCTTCCTGTAGGCGCAGCAAGACGTAAGGTAGCACCTTCACCTTCAAAAAAACGTATAATTGCATTAATAGTGGTAGTCTTACCGGTTCCGGGACCTCCGGTAAGAACAAAAAGTCCGTTTCCAGCAGCCTCCACTACTGCTTTCTTCTGCATTTCTTCCAGAACTGTGCCTGTTTCCTTCTCAATCTGGGCAATTCTGTGCTCCATCATCTGCTCATCCTGAGGATAGCGGATATTAAGCTCCGTAAGCATCCTTGCAGTATTCAATTCCAGATTGTAATACTGACTAGGATATACAAGAGTAACCCCCTCAGAATCCTTTAAAACCAGTTTCCTGTCAATTGCCATATCCATCAGGTGTTTTTCCATATAAGAAACATCAACCCGAAGCAGCTGGGAGGCTCGTGCAAACAGTTCTTCCTTAGGAAGATAAATATGCCCTTCCCCGGAAGCCTGGAGAAGAGTATACAGCATACCGCTTCGGATTCTGTAATCTGAATCTGCATGAATTCCTATACGGGAAGCAATGGCATCTGCAATTTTAAATCCAACGCCGCTGATGTCATCAGCCAGTCTGTATGGGTTTTCCTGAAGCACACTATACACAGACTGACCGTATTTCTGATAAATTTTTGCTCCAAGATTCAGAGAAATGCCATATTTCTGGAGAAACATCATAGCTTTCCGCATATCTGCTTTCTCCGTCACCTGGGAAGCAATCTCCCTGGCCTTTTTCTCACTGATTCCCTTTACTTCTGCCAGTCTCTCCGGCTCTTCCTCTACAATCCTTAATGTGTCTTCCCCGAAATATCTCACAATCCTTGCAGCGAGAGCCACTCCAACACCTTTGATCGCACCGGATCCCAGATAGCGTTCCATGGCCTGGGTATCTTCCGGCGCTTTCTCCACATAGGAATGAATATGAAACTGCCTTCCATATACGTGATGCTGGGAAAACTGCCCCTCCGCCTCAATGGTCACTCCCTGGGTGATATCAGGAAATGTCCCTACACAAGTCAGTTCTTCTTCCGAATCTGGAGCCTTCATCACCATGACAGTATATCCATTTTCCTCATTTCGGAATATGACATGGTCTATGTATCCTGTAACTTTCTCGCCCATTCGCTTCTCTCCTGCTGCAGCAATTCTATATAGTTCACAAAGGGCACTGCATACGCAGCACCCTTTTTTACCCAAACGGACATGTCACTAACCAGCAACATCACTATTATTCCATCCGTGTAATGACTTCCGCATATTTACCAGTTCCCACCACAACTGCTGACATGGCATCCTGTACCGTAAGTGTACTTACGCCTGTCTTCTGCTCGATAAGCGTGTCCATTCCGTGAATCATTGCTCCGCCTCCGGTCAGTACGATCCCTCTGTCTACAATGTCCGCAGCCAGTTCTGGCGGAGTCTTCTCCAATACTCCATGTACCGTTTCCACGATCTGGTTGGTAGCATCCTTTAATGCAATACGGATTTCTTCGGATGTAAGCGTCACCACCTTAGGAAGACCAGTGATCACATTTCTTCCCTTCACCTCAAGTGTACGTGGGGAAGCTTCCTGGCAGGCAGTTCCGATTTTTATCTTAATGTTCTCAGCAGCTTCTTCACCAATAAAAAGGCTGTGATTCTTTCGTACATAACTGATAATAGCCTGATCAAAATTATCTCCAGCTACTTTTACGGAAGCAGACACAACAGATCCTGCCATAGAGATCACGGCTACATCTGTGGTTCCTCCTCCAATATCTACAATCAGATTCCCGAAAGGCTTAGTCACATCCACCCCTGCACCAATTGCTGCCGCAATAGGCTCTTCCACAAGAAAAACCTCTCTTGCTCCAGCCTGATAGGTAGCTTCCTCAACTGCCTTTCTCTCGATCTCAGTAGTTCCGCTTGGAATACAGATACTGATTCTTGGCTTTCGGAAAGAATGTCTTCCCATAGCTTTGGAAATAAAAAATTTCAGCATCTTCTCCATGACGGTATAATCTACGATCACGCCCTGACGGATAGGACGGATCACTTCTAAATTTGAGGAAGCATGTCCAGTCATCAGTCTGGCTTCCTCTCCAATCGCTTTTATCTTCTCTGAATTTTTATCATAAACCACTACAGACGGCTCGCTGAGTACCAGCCCCCGTCCAGTGGAATATACCCGGCTGTTCCTGGTTCCCAGGTCAATTCCAATATCACTGGCAGGCATTTAAATCCCCTTTCTGTCTATATGCAAATATATTCTTCATACTATTATAAACAAAAACAGCTTAATTGGAAAGAGGTTTTATTTGTTCCTGTTCGCGATTCCTGTTCGCGAAGTAAATAGCAGCCTTTGGTTACTTCAGATATTTCGCAACATATCGTCCTGTATGGGAAGCCGGATTCTTTGCAACTTCCTCGGGAGTGCCCTTAGCCACTACCGTTCCGCCGCCATCTCCACCCTCCGGACCGATATCAATAATATAATCCGCGGTCTTGATCACATCCAGATTATGCTCAATTACTACAACGGTATTTCCACCGTCAGAAAGTCTGCGCAGAATCTCCACCAGCTTCTGCACATCTGCAAAATGCAGTCCGGTCGTCGGTTCATCCAGAATATAGATCGTCTTGCCAGTGCTGCGCTTACTAAGCTCTGTCGCCAGCTTGATACGCTGTGCTTCTCCTCCGGAAAGCGTAGTGGACGGCTGTCCAAGACGAATATAGGATAATCCTACATCATACAGTGTCTCGATCTTCCTTCTGATGGACGGAACATTCTCGAAGAACGTCATCGCTTCCTCCACCGTCATGTTCAGCACATCATAGATGCTCTTATCCTTATATTTCACTTCCAGAGTCTCACGGTTATAGCGCTTGCCCTTGCAGACTTCACAGGGAACATAGACATCCGGCAGAAAATGCATTTCGATCTTAATAATTCCATCACCGCTGCAGGCTTCACAGCGGCCGCCCTTTACATTAAAGCTGAAACGGCCTTTTTTGTATCCTTTCGCCTTAGCATCTGCTGTAGCAGCAAAAAGATCACGGATCTGGTCAAACACACCAGTATAGGTGGCAGGATTGGATCTTGGCGTACGTCCAATCGGAGACTGGTCAATGGCAATTACCTTATCCAGCTGCTCCACTCCAAGAATGGCATCATGCTTGCCAGGAATTACACGGGCCCGGTTCAATTCCCTTGCCAGATGTTTGTAAAGGATCTCATTGATGAGAGAACTCTTTCCAGAACCGGAAACACCGGTGATGCAGGTCATGATTCCAAGCGGAATATCCACGTCAATGTGCTTCAGATTGTTCTCTGCGGCACCCTTGATCGTCAGAAATCCAGTAGGTGTCTTGCGCACTTCCGGTACCGGGATCTTCAGTCTTCCGCTAAGATAAGCGCCGGTAATAGAATCCGGATTCTGCATCAGCTCCTCTGCCGTACCCATTCCCACCAGTTTTCCACCGTGTTCTCCGGCTCCAGGACCAATATCCACAATACAATCCGCTGCACGCATGGTATCCTCATCATGCTCTACTACGATCAGGCTGTTTCCCAGATCTCTCAAATGCATCAAGGCTCCCAGAAGCTTATCATTATCTCTCTGGTGAAGACCAATGCTGGGCTCATCCAGAATATAAGCAACTCCTACCAGCCCGGAGCCAATCTGGGTAGCAAGGCGGATTCTCTGTGCCTCACCACCGGACAGGGTACCTGTGGCACGTGCCAGGGAAAGATACTCCAGGCCTACATCGGCCAGGAATCCTACCCTTGCCCTGATTTCCTTAAGAATCTGCTTTCCGATCAGCTGCTGCTGCGGAGACAACTGCATTTCTGCCAGAAATACCTTCAGCTTATCAATGGACATATTGGTAACTTCATAAATATTCTTATCTGCAACAGTGACAGCCAGAGATTCCTTCTTCAGACGCTGTCCCTTACAGACTGTACACGGGGTGATCTGCATAAAGCTCTCGTATTCCTGCTTCATGGTCTCGGACCCCGTCTCCTTATAGCGCTGCTCTACGTTCTTGATCAGGCCTGGAAAGGCCACATCATAGACTCCCTCTCCACGCTGGCCCTTATAATAAACCTTTACGGAATGTCCGCCAGTGCCGTACAGGATAATATCCTGTATCTTCTTGGGATAATCCTGAAAAGGCGTATCCAGATCAAATTCATACTCCCGGCAAAGAGCGTTCAGAATCGCATTGGTAAAGCTGTTCTTATCCGTACAGGACTGCCAGCCCATCACCACAATAGCGCCCTCAGAAATGCTGAGAGACTTATCCGGGATCATCAGATCCGGATCAAACTCCATCTTATAGCCAAGTCCCAGACACTCCGGGCAGGCACCAAATGGATTATTAAAGGAAAAGCTTCTGGGCTCGATCTCATCAATGCTGATTCCGCAGTCCGCACAGGAAAAGCTCTGGCTGAAATTCATATAATTTCCATCCATGGTATCAACCACGGCCAGGCCATCTGCCAGATTCAGTACAGTCTCCAGGGAATCCGTCAGTCGCTTCTCAATCCCTGGTTTCACGATCAGACGGTCTACAATTATAGAAATGGTATGCTTAATATTCTTATCCAGGGTAATCGTCTCGGAAAGCTCATACACACTTCCATCAATCTCCGCGCGCACATAACCGCTGCGTCTGGCCTGATCTAACAATTTAACATGGGTACCCTTACGTCCCCGCACCACCGGGGCAAGAAGCTGAATCTTCGTTCTCTCAGGCAGTTCCATGATCTGATCTACCATCTGGTCAACCGTCTGCTTAGCGATCACCTTCCCGCACTTGGGGCAGTGAGGAATCCCCACACGGGCATATAAAAGACGGAAATAATCGTAAATCTCCGTCACAGTTCCCACTGTAGACCGCGGATTGCGATTCGTAGACTTCTGGTCAATGGAAATAGCCGGTGGTAATCCCTCAATACTCTCCACATCCGGCTTCTCCATCTGTCCAAGGAACTGTCTGGCATAAGAAGAAAGAGACTCCATATACCTTCTCTGTCCTTCTGCGTAAATGGTATCAAATGCCAGTGAGGACTTGCCAGAACCGCTCAATCCGGTAAGCACCACGAACTTATCCCTTGGAATATCCACACTGAGATTCTTCAGGTTATTCTCATTGGCCCCTCTTATTCTGATAAACTGTTTCTTATTCTCTGCTGCCATCTGTTCCTCCATGTATCTTTTCAATCTCTATGCTTCACAATCAATATTTTCTTCAAGGATATCACGAGAACATGTGTTCGTCAATGTATTTTTTCAAACTCCCAAAACTCTTTTACAACAAAAAATCTGCCATAACCACATTGCTCACATGGATTCCTGCCCTGGTCAGAAATATCCTGTTTTCCTTTTCCGCCAGCATCCCCTGACGCTTATATTTTTCCAGCACTTCCCCATATATCTTCTCAACAGCATTTCCGAAATATTCCTGAAATTCTGCTTTTGACACTCCTTCCGTCATGCGAAGCCCCAAAAACATAAATTCTGCCATCTCATCCTTCTCAGTGAGTACCTCCCGATCTTTTCGGATCCGTTCCGGAACCCCGCTGTTTTCCAGATACTCCTGCATATCCGTAGTATTGGTGAAACGCTCATTTCCAATTAAGGAAGCAGCTCCCAGTCCAAGCCCAAGATAATCCTTTCTCTGCCAGTATCCTTCATTGTGCCTGCATTCCCGGTTTTCTTTTGCATAATTGGAAATCTCATACTGGTGATAGTCATACTCTCCCAGAACTTTCGCTACATCCTCATACATCCGGTATTCCGTATCTTCATCTGGAAGCTCCAGTTCTCTCTTGGAAAAAGGGGTTCCCTCCTCCACGATCAGACTGTACGCGGAGATATGCTCCGGGCCAAGCTCTGCCACTGTCCGAAGATTCTCTATCCATCCCTCATAACTCTGCCCCGGAATCGCAAACATCATATCTACATTAATATTGGAAAATCCAGCCGCTCGCGCCATCTGATAACTTTCCAGGAACTGCCTGTAATTATGGATCCTCCCAAGCACTTCCAGTTCCTCATCTTTCGGAGACTGAAGCCCAATGCTGATCCGGTTGATCCCATATTTCCTGTAAAGAGCCAGCTTCTCAGAAGTCAGTGTCCCAGGATTAGCTTCAATGGTGATTTCTGCGTTTGGAGAAAAATGAAAATTCTCCTGTAGCCCCTGCAAAAGTTTTTCCATCACATCACATTCTGGCACTGAAGGTGTCCCACCGCCAATAAAAACTGTGTCCACCGAACGTTTTTCCACCGCCGAAACTGCCTTTATTTCCCGTAAAAGTGCATAAATATAAGATTCCTGCCCGGTCCTTGTAGAAGGACCTGACAGGAAATCACAATAATCACATTTCTTTATGCAAAACGGGATATGAAGATACAGCTCCAGGCCACTCTTCTTTCTTCCCATTCTGATTTTCCCCTTTACTCTTCAGAACTGTCGCTGTTGTCGCTTTCAGATGTATCTTCTGCACTATCTGCTGAATCAGAAGTGTCATCTGATGTATTATCCTGCGCAGCAGAAGCACTATCCGTCTTAGCGTTTCCAGAAGTCTTTCCCTCTGCTTTCTGCACCAGATACTCATTTATCATGGTCACGCTGCCGCTTTGTGCAACCGCGTCCTTACTTACCTGCCGCGGTTCTGGTGTAGGGGTAGGACTTGGGATCGGGGTGATCTTCATCACGCCCTGGGATGCTGCATCCGGAGCTTTCACCGTCTTTTTGCTGCATGCACAGCTGCCTGCAAAAATCACGATTACCAGCAGGATTACTGCCAGAATACCGCCTTTGATCCACTGCTCACGGTTCTTTTTAAAACTTCTCTTTATTTTTCTTATCAGAATACGTATTTTTGCTTTCATCTGATACCTCCGTGTCAGGCACTGGCCGGCATAGATTTTATGTCAACCAACTTCCGAACACCATTAATTTTCATCCAGTTTCAGTACGCTCATAAATGCTTTCTGCGGAATCTCTACATTTCCCACCTGACGCATTCTCTTCTTACCTTCCTTCTGTTTCTCCAGAAGCTTCTTCTTACGGGAAATATCACCGCCGTAGCATTTGGCAAGAACATCTTTACGCATGGCCTTAACCGTCTCTCTTGCAATGATCTTGCTTCCAATTGCTGCCTGGATCGGGATCTCAAACAGCTGACGCGGGATCTCATCCTTCAGTTTCTCGCACATCTTGCGGCCTCTCTCGTAGGAAGTATCCGCATGTACAATAAAGGAAAGGGCATCCACCTCTTCTTTATTTACCAGAATATCCAGCTTCACAAGCTCACTTCTCTCATATCCGCAAAGCTCGTAATCCAGGGAAGCATATCCCCTGGAGCGGGATTTCAGGGCATCAAAGAAATCATAAATGATCTCATTCAGAGGCAGCTTATATTTCAGAAGGGCACGGGTCTCTTCCATATACTCCATTCCAAGGTACTGGCCACGACGCTCCTGGCAAAGATCCATGATCGCACCAATAAATTCTGTAGTTACCATAATCTCTGCATTAACAATCGGCTCTTCCATATATTCGATTTCGGAAGGATCCGGAAGATTAGTCGGGTTAGTCAGATCAATGACTTCGCCGTTTGTCTTGTGCACCTTGTAAATAACACTGGGGGCAGTGGTAACAAGATCCAGGTCATACTCTCTTTCCAGACGCTCCTGGATGATCTCCAGATGAAGCAGACCAAGGAAACCGCAGCGGAATCCAAATCCAAGGGCAACAGAGGTCTCCGGCTCATAGAATAAGGAAGCATCGTTTAACTGCAGTTTCTCCAAAGCGTCGCGGAGATCTCCATATTTCGCACCGTCAGCTGGGTAAAGTCCGCAGTAGACCATTGGATTTACCTTCTTATATCCAGGCAAAGCCTCCTCACATGGACGGTTGTTGTCTGTGATAGTATCACCAACACGGGTGTCTCTTACATTTTTAATGCTGGCTGTAATATAGCCAACCATTCCTGCCGTCAGCTCTTCGCATGGAATAAACTGACCGGCTCCAAAATATCCCACTTCCACAACCTCTGCCACAAATCCAGTAGCCATCATGCGGATGGTGGTTCCTTTGCGCACCTTTCCATCTACCATACGGCAAAAAACAATGGCTCCCTTGTAGGAATCATAGATAGAGTCAAAAATAAGTGCCTTCAGCGGCGCATCCGCATCTCCTGTAGGTGCCGGGATCTTGGCAACAACCTGCTCCAGAACCTGGTCTACGTTCAAACCTGTTTTGGCAGAAATCTGTGGTGCATCCTGAGCCTCAAGCCCGATCACATCCTCGATCTCATTGATAACACGCTCCGGCTCAGCACTTGGAAGGTCTACTTTATTGATGACCGGAATGACCTCAAGGTCATGATCCAGTGCCATATAAACATTTGCCAGTGTCTGCGCCTCAATTCCCTGTGCCGCATCCACAACAAGAATGGCACCGTCACAGGCTGCAAGGCTTCGTGAAACCTCATAGTTAAAATCCACATGTCCAGGCGTGTCGATCAGGTTGAAGATATACTCTTCTCCGTCCTTTCCGTGATATACGGTACGGACGGCCTGGGATTTAATCGTAATTCCACGTTCTCTCTCCAGATCCATATTATCAAGAACCTGGGCCTGCATTTCTCTCTCAGTCAAAAGACCTGTCATCTCTATAATTCTGTCGGCCAGTGTAGATTTACCATGGTCAATATGTGCAATAATACAAAAATTTCGAATTTTACTCTGGTCTGTCATTCCAGACACTCCTCCTCTGGTTATGCTATGCTTTTTTTGCTCTATCAAAAGATTATAGCACAGGTTAATTCTGTTTGTCACTGCCTTTTAGCACCCGATTCAAAATATCCGCAAAGGGTTCCATGGCATTTTTCACTTCCTGTACGGTGTTTGTCTGGGCGCCGGCTTCCAGAAGCAGGGATCTTTTGCGCAAATGGAGATTGTAGCGCAGGCCAGCCAGATAAATGCCTCTGTAAAAAGTAGGATAATATAAGGCAGCCTGGTATTCCAGCTGAAAGGAAAAGGCCAGATTGTCCTGTATGTAGGGATTTGGAAGATAGGAAACCTGCCCCTGGGTATTGGTATAGCTAAGACCATTGTAAAATAAAATCTGGGCAGTTTCTTTCCCGTTAATTTCCGTCACCAGGCGCCGGTTCTCGTCGATTCCATCCCGATGCAGATCGATAACTACCTCCACAGACGGATTCTCTTCCAGAACCTTTTCCACATAATCACAGGCATAATCGTAGGCCTTGCTCCGATCCAGTTCCCCGCTCATCATATCAAAAGCTTCTTTTATGTGAATCACCTGGTAGCCATACTTCTCCGTCAGCAGACTGGTCAGATAATTTCCAACGCCCACAATGGAGTCCTCTTCCTCCCCCTCCCTGGAATCGGAAAAGGTCTCCTGGGAATGGCTGTGATAAATAAGGATCTGCGGCTCCAGTGGTCCATGACTTAGGGAAAAATCCTCCGCCAGAAATTCGGCAGCATTTATTTTTGCGGCGGATGCGTCGGTATTCTCATCTACAATGTAAAAATTATTCATCAGATAATCGTAGTCCGACAGCTTGTCCCGGGACAGATCCAGAATGGGATGAGGGAGGACGATTGTGGATTGGGGGAGAGTGTTTGCAGGCTGTGTTTCTGAAGTTGGCTGCTCTTCATCCTTTTTTAGGATTTCCGAAGCCACAGTGTTTTCTTCTGTATTACTAAAACTACCGTCACCGGAAGGATCCATTTTTTTCTCTTCTTCCAAACTCTTTGTATCCTCTTCTGTATTTTTTTCAGCACGATCCGCAGTTCCATCACCATTGCTTTTATCCTCAGAATTAGTCTCCAATTTATCGGTGCTATTTTCCTTTTTTCCCGCTTCAGAAGCGCCGGAATTTTTCCCTAAATTGGCTGCATCCGATTTCTTTGTATCTTTCCCTTCCAAATTACGCTCTGCCTCCGCCAGCTCTCCTAAATATTCCCCATTTCGCTTCCCAATCTCAGCCAGAGTCTCCCCGTCCAGTTCCAGCCAGGTTTCCTGTGCTTTTTCTTCTATAAAATAATAGAAAGGAAACTGCCTGTACACATTCTGCAAGGTTTCCCACAGGGAAAAAGGCTCTGGCAGCATAGCCAGAACCGCAAAAAAACACAGGCAAAGAAACACGCAGAAAACCTTCTGGACTTTTGTCACGAAATCACCTCTTTTAAGGTTATACTATGACAAAGCCCGTCCCTATATGTTTCTTTTTTATTTCTGCTTCGTATAAGAACTTTTCTTCTTCCCCGGTTATCTATGTTCAGATAAATTTCTTTTAAAATAAAAGCTACTGGCAAAATGATTCTTCTTACGTACCTGACGCCTTTTCACTTAGCTATCCTGCGCAAACGTCATATTTAATCCTTCTGAAATCGTAAAGCTCAGATATTTTATAGTCTCATCCACATCCTTCGGCGTCACAAACATGCCATGAAGATGGGGCGAAATCATTTCTTCCAGAAATTCCTTTTGCTCCGCCTCATCCAGCGCCTCCAGCAAATGTGCCATGGAATCATGAACAATGGTCGCCGCATCCACCACGGTTGGCACCCCGATTCCAATCACCTTCACTTTCAGATTTTCTTCCGTAAGACCATTTCTGTGATTACCAACCCCTGACCCTGGAGTGATCCCGGTATCTGTAATCTGAATAGTCCGGTTCAGTCTTCTGGTACTTCTTGCAGCCAGAGCATCTACTGCGATCACCACATCAGGTCTGGTAATCTCCACGATGCCTTCCACAATTTCTGAAGTCTCCATTCCCGTCTGCCCCATCACTCCTGGAATAATTCCACTGATGGCATGAAGGGTCTCCTTTTCTGTGCTTTTCAAGCCATATTCCCGAATCAGATGGCGTGTCATATGAAGATTTCCGATTACTTCCGGTCCCAGGGAATCAGCCGTAATCCCCTGGTTTCCCAAGCCAACAACCAGCACGGATTTTTCTTTTTCCAGACCGATCAGCCGCCGCAAATGCCTGGAAAGTTCTTCCGATACTTCTTTGTGATAATCTTCATCTGGCGCTGAAAGGCCCTCAGATTCAATTGTAATGTATGTGCCCTGGGGACGCCCCATGGCACGGGCACCGTTCTCTGTGGTTATTTTTACCACCGTAGTCCGGATATCTTTTTCCTCGTTATAATCCTCCTGAACCTCAACTCCCCGAACTTCTACATTATCCTCTGTAAAGCGCTCCCGTGCCTCTACCGCCAGATCTGTTCTGATTTTATAAGTTCCAAGCATGCAAGCTCCCTCCATCCTTTCACAAGCCCTTTCCGATTATCGACTCCGCCCTGCTGTTTTCTATTCGTAAAATGTATTCCTGTTACTGTTCACGCTCTTCACAGCAACACTTTTTCTATGGTTACTGTTCACCGCTATCGTTCCACAAGGTGTTTTTGTTCACTCCGCAACCAGTAACACTTTCTATGTAATCTCCCCATTTTTTGTAAAAATATGTATTGACAATCCGGGGCAATTATTATAAACTGTATAAGCATGTTCATAGGAACGCCCGTGTCTGTTCTTATGATGCAATAAATTAATTATCACTCACGAATTGGAGGTGTACGAATTGGCTAACATCAAATCTGCAAAAAAGAGAATT
>OLRJ01001194.1_pt1 | contig 22752 bp, 25 predicted proteins | sample 1672741 | NCBI WGS metagenome assembly OLRJ01 (sample SAMEA3136719, study PRJEB25190) | human gut metagenome | biome: human gut; feature: human-associated habitat; material: faeces | place: Austria | collected 2013
TGTCATAGTATTCCGCATGGCGCAACTTGCTTTTCTTCTTAGCTTTTTGTGCCATGTACATCACCCCATTTCTATGAAACCGAGCGACAATTTCTTTTTCTTACTCGACTGCATGAATAGTGGTTGTGTACTGCTGACGTTTTGCCTGACTTGTGGCCATTCCTAACCGTCCTCTTTTTCGCAGACGATATCATCGGTTCGACCACTGCTTTTCAGCAGGAATTCATCCGCTTATTATTCTTCGCCGGATTATCCAGTAGACTTCCTGCCTTTCCTTGTTCCGATAATCCTATCTGTACATACATACCTTTAGGTGTTCCCTCTGGGCCTGACAGCTTGGACACGCCTGTAACGTGCCACGGCGTTTCGTAACAACCATTTCTACTAAACCGTACTGCCTGGGCTTTAACCCACACACCCATTTCTGAGTGTGGCACTTTTAGACCTTTACATTCGGGAGTTTCGTCAGACATCTCTGTCATTCTCACCATGGGTATCTTATAGACCCCCGGCATATAGGATGCACCGTCCACCTCTGGACAGCTTTCGTCAGCTTAACCTGTTACGGCATCTCTCTGCCGGCTTTACCGGGCTTCACACAGAGTTTGGCCTCTGCATGCCGGAGTATCAGGGGAGGCGTTTCAGGGCGTTACTCCTTCATTCCACCTCTCGAATTATCAGTTCACAGAACTGATTGAAACAGCGCTGTGCGCCACCTTTTCAGCGGCGAACAAGTCGCACGGTTATAGTGCATACTCTTGGCAAAATTGATGGTATTCAGCACCTTGATTTTATAAGGAGCCATTACCACTCTGCCATTTTTATCAAGTAAAATCTTCCCATTTTTATCTTTCTTCGGTGTCCCTCGTGCTAACATTTTACCACATTCCACGATGATAGTCCCCTTTGGATCAGTTACCACAAAACTCACATTATCCGGCATCTGCATAAGCTGCGGTTTCACATAAAATCGAGTCTTTCCACTACCAGAACCTCCGATCACTATGACATTCTTGTTTCTGGCATACTTCGGTTTCTTTGGTCTGCTGTTCATGGTCAGACGTTCCGTTTGTGTCAGCAGAATATTATTTTCAAAGACTGAATCAATAAAAGGTGCTATATCCTTTTCATTTCCCCATCTGGCAGAACCATATTCCTCCCCCTGGCGAAACTTCTTTCCATTCTTTCCCTTGAAATATACCACTGCCCATATGCCAACTGCTGCGATTGTTCCCGCAACCAGACTTTTCAGCTTCATGCTTGGCAACAGCTTCTTAAAAGCTAATGGATAATTCATAAGAAGAATCATCAGCCTGTCTACTACTGTACTGCCCCTGCAATACTGATAAAGCCAGGTACATTTATTTACCACATAAAACACAACCACATACGGTATATGTAGCAGAACCTTTTTTATTACTTCCACATTCGGGGGACGCACCTGAAAACCTTTCAGTTTTTTCTTTATATTTTTTATCCCACTCATAATGTTGGCTCCTTCTGCTTCTCTTTTGATTTTTCCCGTTCTCTCTGTTTGTCCTGGTTACGGGCTGTGATTGCCTGCTGTAATTTCTTACGGACAGATGGTTTCTTGGTTTTATTCAGTGTCTTTCCGGTAAACTCCCGAAATGCTGCTGTCATCACCTCCACATCTCTCGCCTTAAAGAAAACAAAATATCTTGGTGGATCTACAGACTTATCACGTTTTAGACTGAAATCAATACCATATTTTTTTGCAACCTTTTCAAAAGCCTTAATGTTATTATCTGTAATCTCAATGTTGGAAAGTTGAATATTCTGCTGTGTCAGCTTCTTTAAACTCTGCTTTCCATGATATTCTTTATCCGGAGGTGCCTTTGTCTGCTGTTTTCTTGCTTTCTCTGCTTTTTCTTTCTCCACTGCCGCCAGAAAACGCATCATTGCCTGTTTCAATAAACGGACTGTCACTTTTCCACCAGTGATACATAACGATACGGTTTTCTCATTTACTTCTTCCTGCAATAGAATCACTCCCTTCCTGAAAATCTAAAATTCATATATTCCCTTCGTACATATCATGCTGCACCAAAGATGAGTAATAATTGCTGATGGTCAGCGGTGCATTATATAATACTGCCAACAAATACTGACGCATATTTACTACTTTACTGGTATTTTCTTTCATGCAATGCAATACGAACCGAATATGCTCTGCATCCAGTTTTAAAAACTGGCTTTTTACTACGGATAAAGGTTTTCTGTCCCCTCCAATCCGTATAAACTCCTGTTCCGAACACACCACATCTACCATTAACCCCACAATCTCATCCAACATATGCCGGTTGAAATCATCTACGATATAGTCATATCCAATGTGTTCAAGGATGATCTGCTGATAAGCATTCCTTTCAGCTTCTTTCCTTTTCACTTCATTGGCATCTGAATAGAAAGAAAGATACTCTGTATCGTTATTCTCAGTATTACTATCCTCTATATCATTACCTGGCAGTTTACACCTGTCTGCATCGGTCATTTGTACCTTTCCTGAGAAGTCATTTTGACCTGTCTGGAAGTTCTCTTTGAACCGTTCTGGTGATACGCATTTTTTTACATAGATTCTATCGGGATTTCCCAATCCCTGTCTGACTCTCGTAATCAATCCGATTCCTTTCCGGTCATCCAGTTCCTTTAACAAGCACCGGACTTTTTTTACTCCACATCCCATAAGCCCTGCTATCTGCTCCTGCGAAAAATATATATACACTTTTCCCTCCGAATCCATCCAACGATTCTTCACAGATAACTGCATCCGGTCTAGCAATAGACCATACAACAACTTAGCTTCACAGGTCAGTTTTCCAAATACCGGACTGGTAAAGAGAATCTTGGGAATCCGATAGAACGTATACTGTTCTGCTTCCTCCCCGTAGTGATACGGGAATATGTATGTATCCTTATCCAGATTGTTTTTTCCTCTGCTCTTTTAGAATTTTAGCCATGCAATAGCCAATACAGGGATTTCTTCCATACGGACAGCCTTTGCATGGAACCCAAAACCTGTGTGCCGGATCTGGATCAGGTGGCTTTTCAGGAAGCTGATAAAAGCATCTCATCTGCCTGCATTCCTTTTTCTTTTCATTCCAGAAATAACAATATTCACAGGATTTCGGCTTGTCCTCTGCATATCTAATCGCCATCGCTTTCTGACTCCTTTCTCCTGCTCAGTTTTTCCAACATCTGATCTTCCTGTGATGCTACTCTCAGACAGCAATACATCACAAAATTAACTGCTGCAATAATTGCTACAACCGCTATAATTAATACCTGTTTCATAATACATTCTCCCTTCATTTTTCCTAGTATTAACCAGAAAGAGAGCATTTATGAATCTTTTTCGTCCATAAATGCCCTCTTAACTAACTGATTTTTATTTCTTCTTTCTTGCCACCCATACCGCTGACACTACACCTGCCATACCTGCTACTGCAAGCAGAATCCAAAGCAGCATATGCGTATCATCTCCGGTTTTCGGTGTATCTGTTACCTGTGTAGATGGTGTTTCCGGTGTTGATGTTTCTTCCGGTTTTACCTCATCTTTCATCACAACTTTCTGAATCTCTCCGGTATCTTCCACTGTGAACTTCACGTCCTCAGCTACCAGATAGCCCTCAGGGGCAGACTCTTCCCGAAGTGTATACTCCCCGATCGGAAGCATTTCAATGTAATGCGGTTTTTCCTCAGAAGTCCAGCTCTCTACCGTTTTACCGTCTTTGTCGAGAATTGTCAGTTTTGCGCCCGGCAGTTCTTTACCAGAAATATCCGTCTTGGAGATTTCCACCTTGGTCACATCGTCTTTCATCTCGATTTTCTGTATTTCTGCGTTATCTTTAACGGTAAATGTAATGCTTTCCGCTGTCACAAAACCGTCTGCCGGTTTTGTTTCTGTCAGGGTATACTTCTGTCCGACTACCAGTTCTTTGATGATATGAGCTTCTTTGCCGGAAGTCCAGGAATCTACAACCTTACCGCTTTCATCCGTTACCTGTAACTTGGCACCTTCCAGCTCTTTTCCGTCTGTCAGGGAAGTCTTGGTAATCTCGATTACTGTCAGTTCATCCTCAAAAGTAAAGGAGTATGATACTTTTTCCTTTTCTGCACCTTCGTACTCAAATGTAAACTCCTGTGTTTCATCCGTCGTTGCAAATCCAGGTGCCGGGGAAGTTTCCTTGATATAATACTCAAAACCAATCGGTAAATCTGCTGTAAAAGTCAGTTTGCCGTCTTTATCCGTTGCCAGTTCTTCAATCACAGTATCCGCTTCCAGAATAACTTTTCCGTCTGCTCCTGTAATATCATTCTTAGCACAAAGGGCAAATACTGCACCTTCCAGTACACGATCAGAATCTTTCTCTTTTTTCACAACTTCCACTTCCGCTTTCTGGCGGTTGTTCTGCCAGTCAGCAGAGTAAGTGACTTCTGCAGTATCCTGGTCACGATATGTCAGATCAATCTCTCTTGCCTCATTATCCAGTACAAAACCATCCACTGTAGCTTTTTCTTTGACATAATATTTGCCAAGAGGAAGTCCTGATAACTTTGCAATGCCGGTATCATCCGTTGTAATGGTTGCTACCAGTTCGTCTTTTTTATAATAATCTTCACTTTCTCCGTCAGCAGATTTCACGTCCTCTAAAGCAAATACTTCAAAGGTAACATCTTTCAGACTGCCTGTTACATACTGGAATAAATGGCTGATCCATCCTCCAACAGAATCCAATGCCGTTACTTTATCCAGAAACTCTCCATTTTTATTGATGATGATCGTTCCTGCCGGCACATCATCTTTCATTTCCACTTTCTGGATTTCCCCGGTATCTTCAATCGTAAATGTGATTTCTTCTGCCTTGAGGTATCCATAAGGAGCCATTTCTTCCCTGAGAGTATAGGTTTCCCCTACAGTAAGCCGTTCAATCATATGCTGCTCACCTTTTACAGACTTCCATGTATCAACTACATTGCCATCTTTGTCCAGTACCGTAAGAGTAGCACCAGATAATTCCACGCCAGTAGTCAGATCAGACTTGGAAACCACAACTTTTGTAGGCTGATTCTTAAATACAGACGATAACTGCACGACCTTAACATCCTGTCCCTGGTACTCTGCTTTTACTTCCAGAACTTCATCTGAAGATACATAGCCATTCGGCGCTGCCAGTTCTTTGATATAATACTCTCCAAATGGCAGATCCTGTGTAAATACAGCTTTTCCATCTTCTCCGGAAACAGCTTTTCCAAGAAGTGTGTCTGCTTTCACAATCACAGTTCCATGAGCTTCCATATCATTCTTCGCATAAAGTCCAAATTCTGCCCCTGCAACTGCTTTTTCTGTATCAGCATCCTGTTTTTCCACCGAAATTTCTACCTTCTGGCGTTCATTCTCAAAAGTAGCTGTCTGCTCAATGACAGGTGTTTCCTGATCTTTGTAAGTAAAAGTGACTGTCTGTGCTTCGCTGTTTAAAACAAATCCTGTTGGCGCAGACGTTTCCACAATCTTATAACTTCCAAGTGGAAGATTCTTCAGGACCGCTTTTCCCTCTTTATCGGTTGTAACAGTTTTTACAAGTGTTCCGGCTGCATATTCCAGAATACGGTTTCCATTGTCATCTTTCTGGAAATCAGCGGTATAAATATCCTCCGCAGCATAAATGGCAAACTCTGCTCCTTCCAGATTTTCTGTCTGATATGTAAAATCATCCTTGAATCCGTCCAGAACTTCGCCCTTTTTCACGATAGTCAGTTCTCCCTTAACTGGATGGTTCTCATAAATTGCTTCAATGATCACATCCCCGGAAGTTCCATCCATCTGATATGCAGTATTAGAATCAACTGTTACCTCATAATAATTTTTATTCAATGTGTAACCGAACGGGGCATTTACTTCCTCAATACGGTAATTTCCGATTTTCAGATTCTGCGGAAGAATCAAATATCCCTGCTCATCTGTAAAATAAGATTTGTGCTTAACCGTTGTCGGATAGGTTGTAACCTGCTCCACATACTTCTTATGATCCAGGTCATAAATCTTAAACTCTGTATTTTTCTGTAATACTGGTTTCTTAGTTTCATCATCCTGTTTGATGATTTTCAGCTTCGCTTCAAACTCATCATCCAGAAGTACTCTCCACGTCTGTGGCTGGTTCGGATTATTCTCTGTGATACGCACTGTAAAATCATCTACCGGAGTATAATTGTGAGGAGTTGTAGTTTCACGCACAATATAAGTTCCATATGGAAGTGCGATACTGCAAGCATAACCCTTTTCGTCTGTGAACATTTCTGTTGCACCATTTTCCCCGATCACAACTGGTGTTGCAGAAGCAAACTCATAGTTTCCGTCTGCTTTCTTTGTCAGGGAAGATTCCAGATATGCCGTAAATCCGGCACCTTTCAGCAGATCAGCGTCTGTTTTTCCATTATTGGCTGCTTTGATGATCTGGAACGGCTGTTTCATTACCTGCTCCAGTGAAGTGCAGTCACGTTTAACCTCTGCTACCAGATCGCCTTCATAATTGCAGACCAGATCATGTTCTGTTTCGTCTGCCAGATAACCCACTGACGGACTAATCTCTTTCACATAGTAATCTCCAAGATACAAGCCATCTACAGAAGCCTGTCCATTCTTATCTGTTGTAAGAGTAGCAACCTGCTCCCCGGCTTTATAGATCACACCGGTAATACCGTCCGGATGAACAATATCATTACGGGCGTACAGTCCATAAACTGCTTTTTCCAGTGTCGCATCTCCCTGCGCAACCGCCTGTTTTGTTTCCGCATCTCTCTTTTCCAGAGAAATCTTAGCTTTGACTCTCTCATTTACAAATGTATGAGTGAATGAAACTTTCGGCTCACTGTCACTGGTATATGAGAACTTAAATGTATAAACATCTTTAGAATTTCTCAAATATCCCTGTGGTGCCTGTTCCTCTTTGACTACATAAGAAAATCCAATCGGAATATCTGCATTAAATACCGCTTTTCCATCTGCTCCTGTCGTTGATTTTTCAATCAGTGTGCCTTTCTTCACTACTACATTTCCGTCTGCGTTGGCAATATCACTGCCAGCATACAGGGCAAACACACCGCCAGATAACGGATTTTCGGTATCCTTGTCTTTCTTTACAACACTCACATCTGTCTTCTGTCTGTCATTTGTGAATGTCACATCAGAAAAGACTACCTCCACGCTCTGTCCTGCATAGGAAAGTGTAACTGTTTTTTCCTCTCCGGCATTATAAAAGTTCTCCGGTGCCTGCATTTCTTTGACAACATAAGTTCCAAGATGCAGATTTTTCAGGATACATGCCCCATTTTCATCTGTCGAAAGGTTTTCTTTCACAAGATCGCCTTTGCTGTAAATCTTCGCACCATAGGCAGAGAAAATATCCTCTCCGGCATATACGTTATAAACAGCACCTTTCTGACGTCTGTTTTCATACTGGAATACTGTACCATTCTCGCTGACATCTGCCCCTGCAAGAACCTGTCCTTCTTTATATACAGTCAATTCGCCAAGCTGCTCTTTATCCGGTACCGTTGTTGTCGTGGTCTTACTTGCTACCAGCTTCACATTGTAAGCGGTTGTATTTACCACATAACCTTTCGGTGCTGAGATTTCTTTCAGATATACGGTATCCTGTGTTTTTACAATCGTTGCAGAAGATTTGCCATTGCTGTCTGTTTCCGGCATTGTAGTAATCAGATTTTTGCAATCTGGATCACTGTAAATACCAAACACTGCTCCTGCAAGTTTTACATCTGCTGCTGAATCTTTCTTCATAACTTCTACAGTTGCAAGTTCAATCCAGGATACTTTAAAATCCACGTATTTTTCATCATCCACGCCTTCGCCAAACACCAATGCCAGATCCTGATTTCCAGATCCTGTAGAAATCTTATAAGCTGAATAATCTTTAGTAATGCTTCCTTTCATTGTTGTAGACCAGCTCTCTGCCACATCACTTACCTGTGTCAGTGGTGCTGACAGATAAAACTTCGTACCACCGCAGATTTCTACATTTGCTCCAGCTTTACTTGTTTTTCCTGTTGACAGGTTATGAAGTTTTACACCTGCCGGAAGTTTCATAGTAATTGTCTGTAATGCATCTGCCTTAAACGTTATATCCTTTGTTCTCTGACTGTTACCGTCTACATAGGCTTTTACGTTTGCATCTGAAAAAGACATTGCCACTGATGGAATATCCGGTTGAGAAACGCAATAATTATAAAGTTTCTTTGCAAGATTCTGTGCAGTGCTGTTTGCACCTGAAAAAGCGTCCCCGCTACCATTTGCATAAGATGCTGCAAGGTGTACCAGAATAAATCTGGCTCCGGCACTTAAATTTCCATATCCATTCTCTTCTGTGAAAAATCCATCATCTCCAGAAGCTTTTGTGCCATAATAACATACCTTAGCAAGTGCTTTTCCATCTCCTACCTTATTAATTGTATAAGTTCCACTTCCTGGTCCCGGCTTGGATGGCTGTACACAGTATGCTGTGGCAGATACATTACCAAATTTCACAGTATACTGATAAGTAAGGTAACTACCATATCCATAATCTGCGTAACGATACATGGTTCCCCTTGTAACAGAAACCTGCTGTGAACTTCTTGCATTTCCTGCAGAAGCCATAAAGGTTACGGTTTCTCCTGCATCCATTGCATACAGATCAATTCCATTTGTTTCTGCCTGTTCCAGCACTTCAGACACCGTAAGTTCAGTTTCCGTATCAACTGTATTTTCCTGGTGCGACTCTGAATCGTCATCACTCTGCTCTGTATCTCCAGTACCGCTGTCATCGTCAACTGCAATCTCAGAAGAACTCTCTGACTGCGTTTCTGTTTCAGGCTCTTTTACAGTGATATTTCTGCTGATTCTGTAAGACGGATGACCACTTACCGGCTCTACCGCATATACTGCCTTGTAGGTATCCGGTGTATGGGTATCAAACTCGGCTCCGGCTTCATTTTTTGCTTCATGGAATAAAATCTTCATTTTACTTTCATCCACTCCGTCAATACCGGACAGATCTACTTCCACTTCAAATTCCTGTCCATAGGCAAGTTCAATGTCATTTGCTGTTACAATTTCATCTGGATCAAGCGAATCCTGTACCTCTTTTAATTCCGGATACTGCTGCTCAAACGGTATTTCTTCCGGTTCTAATTCCGATGCTGAAACAGCTACCGGCTGAACGATTACAGATGCTAATGTAGCAACTGCCATAACTCCTGATAAGAATCTTTTGAACTTCATTTTCATTTTGACTTAATCCTCTCTTTCTTCACTTATCATCGTTTTTCTTTTCAGCAGGTCTGTACCTGCACTATTCAATCATTGGAACCACCTCCCGATGTTTTTGTTACTGATACCTGTACATTTCTGAAAAGATAACAGCACATGCATATGGCGGCACCTGCACTAAGCGAAGCACCGCCACATGGTATCTGCTGTCATCTCCAATAAATGGAAATAACAGTTTTAATAAGGATCAAGCATTTAAGCCGCAAGAGGCCGTTCCTTGTAAAAGTGCCTTTCAGCCGTTTCTCTTTCACGTTCTCTCCGAATCCTGGCCGCTGATTATTATGCGTAGCTGAGTTTCCGGGTATCCCCTCTTGCTATCTATATGAAATTGTCAAGGTACAAGTCCGGGCTTTTTCTTTTTGAAGAATTAACCCTTCACCTATAAAGCTCGGCATAGGGTGTTTACCAACCCCCTTTTGCAAACTTTTTTATTTTTTTCTCAGTTTCTTTTTCTCATTACTTTCTGCGAGTTCTTCTAAACTGGCTCTCAGCTTGGCAACTGCCTTATTTCTCATGTTGTTGACTGCTGCTGAACTGATTCCATGAATATCGGCGTATTCCTGATAAGTCTGTTTCTCAAAATAAAGGGCATAAATAAGTTCCTTCTGCTTATCCGTCAGCATATCCATCATGTTTTCTGTCATCATTTGCTGAACAATCATTTCCTCCATGTCCAGTGCCACACTCTCTCCAAGCTGCATTTCTTCCATAGCAGAAGATAAAGAAATACAGCGTTTCTGATTGCAGCTATCCAGATTGATGCTCAGGCGATCTTCTCCTCGAAGAACAAAACGCAGATACCATTCAGCCTCTTCAAAGTAAGATTCCGTCAGATTACATCCATATCCATTTCCAGCCACAGAAGAATAGCGATAACCGGAAATATCTTCGATAGGAAATACTGTTACCCGATTCTGTGCCTGATAGACCACATATCCGTTCTTATAAACAGTGATCGTGACTACGCCTACCTCGTTCTTAATAATCTTCTGAGCAACAACCGGGTATTTCCCCTCCCGTAAACTTTTACAGCTCGGTTTCTTTTCGCCTTTCTTTGGAGATTCCACCATTTCTTTCAGTTTTCTAAGTGTCAGCATGACAACCACCTTTCTGCCTTTCGGCTCCGGGCTGTCAGTAGACAAAAAAAGCAGCAAAAAAAGACTCCGATCTGCCCGGTTTTTTTTATACCGAGCGACTTGCGAAGCCTCTCCTTGCTGCTTTATGTATCAATCAGCTATACAGGAACACTCCCTGTACGCAGATTAATCAGCGTTCATGTTTTCATTTTCTACTGTAATGTTTTCAGCCTTATCAGACTTTTCATCCAACAGGAAACTAAAATCTCCCATTGCGTCATAGGGCTGATGTGTGATAAACTCTAAATACTCGTCCTTACTCATTTCTTTTTGTCTCCTCTCTTTTCGATGTATTAATGGTATCAATTCTCCCCTCAAACAACCAGCCCAGTACTGTCCGAATTAAGCTGAAACGACGGACAAAACTGTCCGAATTTTGGGCATAAAAAAAACGACCACCCAGATTATCCTGTAATGATCGCCATCAACTTACCTTTCCACTTATCAATTCTATTAATTCCATACTACCCTCAAAATCCTTTTCTACCTTTTCCATCAGCTTGTTTCTAAGATTTTCATCTGGAATATTATATATTCTTTCCACAAATGCCAGCACTTTCCCCACAAATTCCTTATCTTTATCTGGCACATTTTTAGCTTCAAAATGAACAGACGTAACCTCTTCTTTTCCACACTCCTCCCATGTAATATTTTCCTTAAACCATGATTCAGGCTTACCAGTAACCTTTGCTAAAGCTGAAGCATATTTAGTAGTAGGTCCCTTTCCTCCAACCATTCTGTCAACAGTTTTATCAGAAATGTTGAGTATCTCTGCAAGTTCGGCATGTGTCATATGTAATTCATCCAGACAACACTCTATATCTTTTCCAATATCTCTACGTGTTCTTAGCTTTTTCCCAGCCGACTCCAAGATAACTCACCCCTTCCTGAACAGATTTTGTGCGTCATATATCATTAAAAATTCAGACAATTATAGCCGGACGAAATGACTTGCATTTCTATTCCGGCTATTTCATGCACATAATCCGTTCCAGAAAAAGTAGTTTTTATGCCTTTTGTGGCTTTATCCCGTATCATTCTTACAGAGGGATTTTCCCCTGTTTATCCTTAACACGTAACTTTCTGCTGCCAGATTCTTCCTCAATCTTGACAGAGAGTTTCCCCCAACTACCGTCATCATTTCGTTGTTTGCTACTATAAAATTTTCAAGTATTTCTCTTCTTGTTGAAACAGTTCCACCTACAACGTCGATAACAGCCTGGTCGAATGTTATCAGACGCACCGTTTCTATCTTCTTCTTTTTTTTCTTCATAATGTATTCTCGCATTCTTCTCTGTCTTCCAAGCTATGCTAGCCTTAGAAATTGTATCTATTTTACATATTTTTCACACAAATTTAATATGTTTCTCGTCAAAAAAACTTGACTTCATTTTCTTTGCATGATATACTAATGAGCGTTGTATTTGACAAGTTTTCCTATAACCATTGAAAAATGGGCATATGGAGAACGGAGCTAGAGGGAGCGAATCAACGATTGCTCAGTAATGATACATTAGTATTCGGAATCTAGCCGGATGTCTTGTACAATATGGAATAGTACTGATAAAGCCGACACCAAGCCCATAAAATCCGACTGCCAATCGGACTAGACCAGAGGGTTGATGTCGATTTTGTCTGTATAAGCGGTTTTTAGGTCTACTCCCTTGCCAGGGGAGTAGGTCTTTTACATTATAGCATTACTGCCATTTATTGTCAATATGCACTATAGCCAATGGGTTATGGTGTCTTTTTTTGTGCAAATTGCATTATTTTGCGTGTCAATCATTTAACAGAGTAGTCCATTGCATGTTAAATATTTTTTTGTGCATTTTTTTGCGCTTTTATTATTTCCATCTCTTTCCATTTGTGATACTATTGATTTAACCATTAATTTCTCTTTTCCTGAAAGGAGTCCTGTGCCATGAATAATCAAGAAATCCTCCAAAAAATCGTTGCATATATTGAAGCCATTATGGTCGATAAATCCATGACCTCTCGTGATCTCGCCGAGATATGTGCAAAAAGGTCTGGAAAAATGTCACCTCGAACGATTGACAAAATGTTTAAAACCCCATCTTCTACTACATTATCTACTTTATTAAAAGTATGTGATGGTTTGGATTTAAACTTAAATGCTGTATTTCATTCCATTGAAATTGCAAAAACATCAGCAGAGAATGGGCAGCAACGTCTTGTCTATGAAATTGACAATCCCGCTTACAACGGTTATACAGGAAACTACCATGTATTTTATCTGCCAACATCAGCTTACCCGGAAGACCATGCTGACCAGACTTTAGTACATGGAATCCTCAAATTAGGCGATTTCAACTCCATGCATGAATGTTCTGCAATTCTCGATATTGACTCAGGCGATTTAACTACGGAGGGTTCCCCTTTTTCCAAACATTACGAGGGTACGTTAATCTATTCCTCTAACAGTCAGATGTTCTGCCGACTTGTTTGTAGTAAATACGGAGATATGTGGTTTATGGTCTTCAATCATGGCAATCTCAACAACAAAGAACTGGCCTGTGTTGTCGGCTGTGCTGCTACAGCTTCATCCGGACGTATTCGCTATCCAGCTATCCATCGCTTTTGTTTATGCAATATGCAGCAATATCCTGTGATTGATTCTGATACAAAATCATTAATCGAGGGTCTTCTCAGAATACAGGAAAAACATATTTTTATTAAAAAGGAAACCGTAGACACACTTTTGAAACAAGGGGATTTTGATCCGGCTTTCCGGAAAAATCTTAAAAACTATTTAAATATTTCTCAAGTATACTATGCTTTACCGAAAGGCACATTAAAAGAGGATATTCCGCTACCTATATCAATAAAAGAACTGGCAAAATTGTCTAACGTGTCTTCCCTTGAAAAAACATATCACATTCTTCCCGAAGATGATCGTGAGTTATCATGCATCCTGAAAAACTGTCTTATTGCTCCTGCTACACCAAAAGAAGCATCCGAAGCAGAATAACAAAAAAAGGAGCCAGGAACATCCATTTTTTCTGAATGTTTCTGACTCCTATTAGTCCTTCGCTCAATACCAATTTATCAAACGGTTACGATATTCTTTTTTACTTCATATACAGTCAGAGAGCCATCTTTTTTACGTCTGACCTCCGCATTATTTCCCCGATCTGTAATAGCACTGATTGTATTCAATAAATATAATGCCTTTTCTGTTTGTCCTGCTCTCTCTGTATTTCTCTGTGCATAATCTTTTTTCAAATCTGATCTCATCTCCAGTCCTCCAAGTAATATAAAATCACTCATACGGATAAGGGAAAGAAAACCGCTGATGAGTTTTGACGAGCCATCCCGAAACAGTATTTTACTGTTGCTCATCCAATAGATTTCATGCCAGGGAACAGTGCTGACCTCCTGTTTCCTTTCACATTTATGATTATACTATCAGAACATATGTTCGTCAATCCCTATTTTTCTTTTTCATGAAAATATTTGTAAAAAGGCAGCCAATCATACATCCCAGTCCATTATGAATCATATCGTCCCATTCAAATAAACCACGCATAAAAATCAACTGACTGAACTCTATTATTGCTGATACCAATATTCCTACAGCCAGAGCCTGATACCACTTCACTTTATGATTTGCAATTATGGGAAGCAGGACTCCGGCAGGTAATAACAATATGCAATTCAGCAAATTCTCTTTTAATAACGTCCAATCATGGTAGCGAATAATATCTCTCCATGACCAGAATGGTACTAATTCATACTGACGAATAGTTCCCGTCCTGGTAAATACAGTTGATCCAAATACAATTCCCAGGAACACCACCAACGCCAATACTGCTGCTGTCTGAATTATATTCAACTTCTTTCTATGTACACACACTGCCATCGCTGTACATACCAGTATCAATACTCCTGTAAAAGCCAATATTTCATATCTTGACCATTGCTTATTATATGTTGTCCATATCTGGTAAATGTCCATTCAATTTCCTTTCTGTATCAATCAATCCAAATCTCAAGAACATCGGATACAAATAACTGGCACCAAATACTCCTAATTTTTTCGGTCCGCTTATATTTTCGTTCTTCTCTAACGTCGCTTTTAAAGCAACTTTCACACTACTTCTCGTTATAGATTTTTTCTTTCGATTAATCTGTATTTCATTTCCGTTTACGGCATATCGAAATCGTAATCCTTTTACCGTTGTAAAGGAATATCCTGAAAAAATTTCAATCGTACTCCACAAATAATTTTCCACACATTCTAAGGAAGCCCCCTTACATATCTGTAATTGCTCAACAGCTTGCTTTCTTTTTCTATACATTCTACAACGTTCTGCGTAAAGACTAAGTTCATCTACATTATAGATCATTTTGGTATATGGCAGATAGGAATGTACAGATGACTTGCTCAAACCAGTTGCCTTCATTATTTCTGTAATACTCATTCCCTGCTCTCGCATTAAGTTAATCTGCTCACTGTTCTCAGTATGATATACGCCTGCAGTAATCAATATTTTTCGTGTTTTCATCAATGTAATGCCAAACTCTTCTGATACTTGCCTTAACGAAATACCTGATCCATCAGCCACTCCCGAAGTATATGCCTCTACAATACAATTCTGGAACTGTTCCATTATTCTGTTCTGATCATACCCTGGTTTCTTTTTTGTTCTTCCCATTTTTCTTTACACCACTGCCATGATTGCTTTTATTTCTATTTTTCTCTCTTTTATATTCATCCCATGCATCCACTGCCTCTATCCCTGCCATCCATAGCACCAAGGTATCCGCCCGAAGCGTTACCCCTAAATGCTTCAGCATAAACGGTTCCGGCAAGAGCGAAAGCAAGAAAATCATAAATAGCATATATGCTTTAAATAATTTGACAATATCCCTCCGCATACGTTTTCTCAAAAAACAATATCCCAAAACATAAAATATAATCACACCTGCTTTAAGCCATACCTTCATACTTTCTCCTTTTTCGTGTCAATCCAATCATATTATACTGATACTCTGGCAACCACCAGTGCCAGAGTATTCATATCTTATTCTACAGTAACGCTTTTTGCCAGATTTCTAGGTTTGTCTACATCTAACCCTTTAGCCACGCTGACATAATACCCCATTAGCTGCAACGGAACAACTGCCAGACTTCCTACGAAGTGTTCATCTATCTTCGGAACGTAAACTGCAAAATTTACCTGATCTTCAATCTCGTATTTTCCATATGTTGTCAATCCCATCAAATACGCACCACGACTCTTGCACTCCAACATATTACTGATGGTTTTCTCGTAAAGATCACTCTGTGTCAATACACCAATTACTAACGTTCCTGGCTCGATCAGACTGATCGTACCATGCTTTAATTCCCCGGCTGCGTATGCTTCAGAATGAATATAAGAAATTTCTTTCAGCTTTAAACTGCCTTCCAGAGAAATTGCATAATCAATTCCTCTGCCCACAAAAAACACATCATGAGCATTCGCATATTTCGCAGCAAACCATTGAAGTCTTTCTTTATCCTGCAGGATTTTCTGAATCTTATCCGGAATTGTCAATAACTCAGTAATGTAATTGCCATACTGCTCTTCTGTAATGGTATTTCTAACTCTAGCAAATTGAACAGCAAGACAATACATTGCTACAAGTTGGGCGCTGTAAGCCTTTGTCGTTGCCACTGATATTTCCGGACCAGCAAGAGTATAAAATACTTTATCTGCCTCACGAGCAATACTGCTGCCAACAACATTTACGATTGCCAGAGTTGTTATACCTTTTTCCTTTGCCAAACGCAAAGCTGCTAAAGTATCCGCTGTTTCCCCTGACTGACTGATAACAATAACCAACGAGTTTTTATTTATTGGCATTTTTCTGTATCTAAATTCAGATGCAAGATCCACTCTTACAGGAACATCCACCAAATCCTCAATCACATACTGTGCTGCCATTCCAACATGCCAAGCTGAACCACATGCAACAATATATATCTGTTCAAATTTCTGAATTTCCTCTTCTGTAATCTCAACTGATGATAAATCAATACCATTATTTTTTATGACAGAACTTAAAGTATCCTGAACTGCTTTCGGCTGTTCATGAATCTCTTTCATCATAAAGTGTTCAAATCCTGCTTTTTCTGCTGCTTCAGCATCCCACTTAATTTCTGTTGTCTGCTTTTCAATCTCATCCCCATCAAGGTTAAAGAAATGAGCTTCTCCAGGTGTCAATCTGGCAAATTCCAGATTACCAATGTAATAAACATTTCTTGTATATTTCAGAATAGCCGGGACATCAGAAGCTACATAGGTTTCTCCGTCTGCCACTCCTATAATCATTGGACTGTCTTTTCTTGCTACCCAAATTTCTCCCGGATAATCTTTGAACATAAGTTCCAGGGCATAGGAACCACGCACACGAACCATCGTTTTTGCAATCGCATCAATCGGTCCGAGATTATACTTCTTATAATAATAGTCCACTAGTTTAATTACTACCTCTGTGTCAGTCTGACTGTAAAAAGTATAACCATGCTTTAATAATTTTTCTTTAAGTTCTGTATAATTTTCAATAATACCATTGTGTACGCCAACTACTTCTGATTCTACTTCTCCAGAACCTGATCTTGTACAATTTCCAGATACATGCGGATGTGCATTAATCTGACTTGGCTCTCCATGTGTTGCCCAACGTGTATGTCCGATTCCACATGTTCCTATCAGTGCTTTTCCTTCATCTGTTTTTTCAATCAGATTGCCTAATCTTCCCTTGGCTTTAACCACCTGTGCCAAACGCTCCCCATCTCGCACAGCGATTCCAGCCGAATCGTACCCTCGGTACTCTAATTTAGACAGACCATTTAATAAAATAGGTGCTGCCTGCTGTGTTCCAGTAAAACCAACTATTCCACACATTTCAATCTCCCCATTCTTATCATTGTATTCTCTATTATTCTAACAATCTATTCTTTATTTTTTTTGCAGGTGTTCCTGCAATAATAATATTGGACTCTTCAAAATTTTTTGTCACAACAGAATTAGCCCCTATAATATTGTTGTTTCCTATTTTGACATCTCCACATACTACTGCATTTGTAAATAATGTAACATGATTTCCAAGTCTTGGTTCTCTTTCGCCACCACCATTTGATACAATTGCAGAATTTACAAATAGCCTTGCATCTTCACCAACATCTCCATTAGTTATAATAGAGCCTAAGTGAACTATACATAACCCCTTTCCACAACTGTTCAATCTAACTTTCATACCATATTTAAATCTTAATCTATTTAATTTGACCAAGCTCAAATAGTACATCCATTTTTTCCCAGTATTAAGGTAATATTCCGTTTTTCTAAGTCTTTTTTGATACTTAAAAATAGCATCGTTTTCCGTTAGCGGAAATACCCCCCCACTAATGTTCTCTTTGGATATTTCGCACCTTCATATTTAATCCATTCTTTCAAATCCGATGCAGAACTAATTATCTCATGTTCCCATGAAAAAGAGTATTTATTTTTTTTCATATACTTTATTTGTTCTTCCAGCTTGGTCGGATACCATAAATCATCACTGTCCAAAAATGCAATCCACTTACCCTTTGCATTTTTTAATGCTTTATTTCTTGATACGGCAGCACCAGAATTTTTTTTGTTTTTTAAATAAATAATTCGGTCATCATCATACTTCGATACAATCTCATCTGTATTATCAGTTGAACAATCATCAACTATCAACAGTTCCCAATTTTTGTATGTTTGCTCTAATACAGATTCTATTGTCTTACTAATAAATTTCGCAGTATTATATGAGGGCATTATTATTGAAACTAACTCGTTCATTACTTCAATCCTTTTAGTAGTTCTTTTGCTTCGTTCTGTTTTTTATCGTATTCTTCTTTACTTATCTGTTTTGTTTGGAGAAGATAATCCCCATAATCTGCAGCAGTTACACTACCTTCTTCTGTAATTCCCTCCTGCTTAATAAATGCTTTTTCAACAGTTTTAAAAAGAATTTTTAAATCACGCCCAAAAGAAACATGTTCTATATACTCCAAGTCATACTGCAATTTTCTATCCCATGAAATTGCATTTCTGCCACTTACCTGTGCAAGCCCAGACAATCCAGGTTTTGCAGTATGACGCATTCTTTGTTCTTCTGACATAAACACCATATCTCGAACTAACTGCGGACGTGGCCCTATCAGTGTCATCGTGCCATTTAAAATGCAAAATGCTTCTGGCAGTTCATCCAAAGAGGTAGATCTAAGCCATGCACCAAATTTTGTCAGACAAATTCCTTATAATGACCTCTTTTCAAAACACTTTTCATAATCCCAGCCATAAAGATTACAACTAAATCTGCAAAGCCGAGAAAGATAGCCATATTTCGATATAAAACATCTCCGTATATAGTCAGCCCTCGTCTACGAATTACATAAGCCAATACAAATGCCATCTGTAGACAAATCATATCCAAAATAATGAAATCAAGATGTTTTAACCACTTTTCGGAATCTTTCCTATACATAAATATCTTTCTTTTCCCTTCAATGCCTTTTTGTTTTGCCCTAAATTCAAAGCAAAACTCCTTCTTTAATTTCACAACTTTGACCACATTTTAGAAGTTTCCTTCCATTTCTTCTGCGACTCATCTTTCACTCATGGAAATGACCCGCACCGGCGGTGGTCTGCCGAAAAGCCTGCGTCACTGGCGCAGCCTCTTTGCCCGGTTACCCGGTTTTATAGATAAGAGCGTTCGTAACGCTGCTTATTATCATTTTTCTCTTTGTTGTCAATAATTATTTTGTTCTACTTCCGCGAAAAAAACTGTCCTGGCATTTCCTGCCAAGATTTCTGGCGTCATTCAGGAAGCGGTTTCCCTGATGACCATTTTCACAGAGGAATTCATTTCCCTTCCGGCGAACCTTGCCGCCGCAGATGGCGCATTTGTCCTTCAATCCGTCTGTTCTGGTTTCCAGTACCAGAATTCCTTCTGCCCAGGCTTTGTACTGCAGGTTGGTCCGGATCTTACTGCTTAAATGAAGCGGGGAAAAATTGCCGCTTTTTACCATTGCCATCCGGGTGAAGTTCTGGTCGTAATCGGGGAGGACAATGATTCCTGCCTGATTCTCTTTGCAGAAATTCAGGATCTCACGGCTGACCTGGTGGGCGTAGTGCTCGGACAGGTTCTTCAGGTGCATGTAGTACTTCCGGTTGGGCTGGGGACTATTGTCTCCCACTGTGTTTGGTCTGGATTTCTGTATTCTGGTCTCCAGCAGCTTGCAGCGGTGACGGTACGCATCTCCGCCCCGGCAGGTATGTACAGCCAGCTGTTTCCCCTGCTCATCCAGAATGCAGCACACTGCGAAGGTCTCTGTGTTTGTAAAGCGGACACTGCACAGGCTCGTGCCTTCTGCCATTCGTTCTTTGGCAGTGCGGGCGTCGCTGTTCTCCTGTTTCACCGGGATATTCAGCAGGTAGCGCCTGCCCTCCTTTACCAGGGTGGGCGACATTAGCTGACCATCTTGTGGAAAGGGGCGTCCTTTCAGCTTGCAGTCTGTCCAGATCCATTTCTCACCGTTCCACAGCTTCAGGCAAATGGATCTGTCGGTGAGGTCGGAATACATTCCTTTGAAAAAGGTAACCTTGGCTTCCAGCTTCTCAGGGAATCCGGATTGAAGCTCCTGGGTGCTTTTCACTGTGGCAGATGCTTTGTTGATGGCAGCGCGTCTCAGGTAGACAGGTACTTTTCCCATTGGTAAAGGGTTGGTGGGCTGTCTGCCGTCCCGACCGGCCAGGGTCAGGAGCTCCAGGCTGCGCTGGATGTCGAAGAGGCTGCTGTTCCACAGTTCTTCATGCTGTCTCAGAAGGTGGTAGTAAAACTCCACCACGTTCTGAAAATATTCTTCTGTTCTGTCCAGCCATATTGGTTCCGGGCAAAATAGGCGCATGCGCCAGGTTCGGATGCTGTAGCCTGTTTTCATAGGTTTTTTCTGTGATTTTCGCTTTTCTTTTTCGTATTATTCCAGTAATGCGTAATTGGCGTGCAGACACGCACAGAAACAGTACAAACTGGGCTATGACCACGAATGCGTACCACTTATTTTCAAAATAAGGGCAACAAAAAAGACAACCTCTCAGAATTTTAGTTTTCTGAAATGATTGTCTTTCTCTGCTATATAAAATTTGCTACATTGCCTGCCCGATCATCTGGTTCATATACTGCCGTTTGGTCTCTGCCTGGATGTGCACGTACAGATCCAGGGTGGTGCGGACGGAAGTATGTCCCAGAATTTCTGACAGGGACTTGGTGTCAAAGCCATGCTCCACCCAACGACAGGAAAACTGATGCCTGAGGGCATGGATTTTGATAGGAGGGATTTCGCAGGTCTTTAAAAGCGCCGCATATCTACGCTGAATAATACGGGGCTCCATGCATTTCTCTGTTCCAGACAAAATGTATGTGGAATCCTTCCCCTGGAATCTTCTGGCGTGGAAGAGAAGCTTATCGGGAAGGGGAATTTCCCGGTTGGACTGCTCTGTCTTCGGCGGACCGATATAAAGGATTGTCTTTGGGGCTTTGCCTGTATTGGGATTGACTGCGTGATCCAGATTCTTGATCCGAAGCACTGTCCGTTGAATACGGATTTTCCGTTGGGCAAAATCAATGTCGCCCCAGCGGAGTCCGCTTAACTCGCCTACCCGAATGCCGGTGTGCATACAGAGCAGCAGACCGAAATGAAACTCATTCATATTGGTGAGCAGAAAATTTTCCAGCTTCTGGTAGTCAGTAAGACTCATGATCTTTACCTCTTTTCCGATGGCGGAGATATGAGGATAACAGATGGGCTCCGCGGTGTAAATGCTTTTTTTTGCTGCGAAATTCAGTACATTTCGAAGAACACTTAAGGTTACATGGATGGTTCCGGCGGATAGGCCCTGCTCCTTTTTTCTCTGAATCAGCTGCATGATCCGGGAGTTGGTGAGCTTGCGGATCTGGATATCCCCAAGCTGGGGGAGAAGCTGGTTCTTCAGGATTGCCTCGTAATTGGAAAAAGTGCTGTCTTTAATGACGTAGCGGACGCTTTGTTTCCAGTACTCTGTGACTGTGGCAAAAGTTGCCTGGTAGTTAAGGCCCACGGTCTTACATATCTGGTGCCCGTATCCGGGGAGCTCTGAAATCTTCTGGTTTCGTTTATCCTTTACCTCGTGGTAGGATTTTCCATAAATGGAACCGTAATGGATTTTGCCGTCTGGTTCCCGGTATTTGATATAACGGGCTTCCCAGCGCCCATCCTTGCGCTTGCGTATATTTTCGCCTTTTCTGCACATAGCTGCCTCCTTGTTTTCTATAGATACATACCAATTATTTGACCACGCAAACATTGTATACCGAAATACACCATTTGAAAAACGCATGGAAAACAAGTGGATTTCTTAATAAATGTGGTATATTTCGACAAAAAAAGTCTATAGCTTCTATAATTGATTGACTTTCCCTTGTATTCGCGATAGAATGTAAAGCGACGATGGGAAAGAAAGCAGAAATCATGCTTGAACGGCCCCCAGTCGCATTACTGGAATAATGCGATTGGGGGTCGTTCTTTTTTATTGTTTTCATTTATTATTGGGATTATTCATCTTTGTAATACATTGGGATGATTTCTTATATAGGAAGGGCCGGGAATGATCAGGTGAGTGATGTCCCGGCCGAGGTTTTCTTCTTTATTTTATTCCGAATTCTTTCATAAGTTGTTTCTGGTATTCTTCATCTTCTGTTGCTTTTATACAATCTTCAATACGATTTGAAGAAAGCAACTTCTTATTCAGAGTATTTAATGCTATACGTTCTTTTTCACGCCCATCTTTCTCTATCATCTGTCCCAATCTCATATATCTCTATAATATCACAATATACTATAAAAATCATCTTAAAAGTTTATAATTTTTTCAAAAAAGAAAGACAGACCCTTTTCAGATCTGCCTTTCGACTTTATTTATTTGCTTTTACTGCTGTGTCGTAGTATCTGCAGCTGCGGTTCCATCTGTGGTGGTTCCGTCGGCTGCGGTGGTGTTGGTCTGGGTCTCGGCTGCTACTGTGCCGGGCTCGGCAACGGACTCGGTAGAGGTGGCTGTATCGGTGGAGCCGCTGACCGGGGCGTCAGCCTCTTCCTGGGTAACAACCTCTCCGTTGCGGACTTTTTCCATAAGGCTCTTGGCCTTGTCAACGGTGTTATAATCCGGAACCATAACGTATGCCTTCTGGCTCATG
>OLRJ01001196.1_pt1 | contig 22733 bp, 12 predicted proteins | sample 1672741 | NCBI WGS metagenome assembly OLRJ01 (sample SAMEA3136719, study PRJEB25190) | human gut metagenome | biome: human gut; feature: human-associated habitat; material: faeces | place: Austria | collected 2013
TTAAGATATATATTAAATAAAGTATATTTATATAAAAATACTATAGAAATAAGTATTTACTCCAGGGATGGTTCATGGTTAAGTAGCTCCAGAATCCATGGAATGGCGGGATTGTTATTTTCCGGATGCCAGCATGTACCAAAGGAAATGGTCGTGTGAGGTCCTTCCAGTGGGATATAGACTAAGGAGGACTGGTAAAAATTCTGATTTTTTCCGGGAAGAATAGAGATGCCTACACCGGCTTCTACCAGAAAAAGGATCTCTTCCATACTGGGCAGATATTCAATCTGTGAATGTGTGATCTTGTTTTCCCGGAGAATCTGCTGCGCCTCCCGTGTGATAAAAGGACCGGCATCTGGTGTCATCATAAAAAAAGTTTCTGTTGCCAGTTTGTCAAAGTCGATCTTATTTGTTCCAACACACGGATGGTTGGGACTGCAGATCAGATGATATCGGTCTGTGAAGAGTCTGCGGTAGGACAATGGCGAGATATTCAGATCTTTTTCCATAGAAAAATAAAGGTCATACTGACCGGTTTCTACAGATTCACGCAGCATTTTTCCCACCATGCGGGTCAGTTGCAGTTTGACATGGGGGTACTGACGGTAAAACTGTTGCAGGAGTCTTGGAAGGAATGAACGGCATGGTTCCAGAAGGTAAGCGATACGCAGCGTGGTATCTACTGCTGTATTTGCCAGCTGGATTCTTTGACGTGACAGATCTTCCATGTCCAGGATCCGTTTGGCATCCTCCAGAAAAAGTTCGCCGCTTCGGGTTAGCTGGATATGTCTGGTGGTCCGTGTGAAAAGCTTTGTGTTCAGTTCTTTTTCTAAAGCAGCGATCTGATGTGAAATCGCTGGCTGTGTGACGTACAGCTCTTTGGCAGCTGCGGAAAAATTCAGATGTTTTGCTGTAATAATAAAATACTTTAATTGTTCAGTGTTCATAATCTACCTCAGAATTGCTTGTTGATTTGATTTTATCACATATTTATAAAGGATGTTTATTAATATAACAAAAAAGAAGAATTTTTCTTATCAATCTATATTTGTTAATATATAAACATAGGAAAAATGCGTGTGATACAAGTATCTGTTTATAGAGCTTTGTTTTTTCATTATGGATAAATGGAAGTGTTGACTATAATGCTGGAAAAATACCGGAGCAAAGAAAAACAGAGCTTGCGTCAGGCTACGGTTTAAGGGAAAAAGAAAGGGACAATTTTTATGAAGAAAAAGGTTATTGGTATTGTTGCGGGAAGACACAATGGAAACAGTGAGATTCTGGTAAAAGAGGCTCTGATGGCCTGTGAAGATGCAGGAATGGAATGTAAACTGATCAATCTGTTTGATTATGAGATCATTCCGTGTACCGGCTGTGAAGGATGTACTATGCAGATGGGCGATATTGCCCGTGGCGTGCGTGATACCTATGCAGGCTGTGTATTAAAAGAGAAAGATGATATGGATAAGATCATCAATGAAGTACAGACATCGGATGGTCTGATCATCGGTGTACCGACATATGATCTGGCACCGAGCGCATTATATCTGAAATATGCACACCGTGCTCTGGCATATGAGGTTTCTTTCCGTCTGGAGATTGGTGATCTGAAGAGAAATCCAAATCTGGTAGGCGGATTGATCGCAGTTGGCGGATCCTGTCATGACTGGCAGTCACTGGCACTGGAAGTGTTGGGTGCAAGTATGTTTACCCAGTCTATTCAGGTGGTAGATCAGATGATGGCTACGAGAAACGGTCGTCCGGGAAATGTACTGCTGAGAGATGAGCAGATTGCAAAAGCTCATGAGATTGGAGAGCATGTGGCACAGGCTGTTAATACGCCGGTAGAAGAGAGAACATGGTTAGGCGATCCGGATGAAGGCATGTGTCCGGTATGTCATTCTAATCTGATCTATCCGGGCGATCCGCACTGGGATGGCGTACAGTTTCCATTTGAATGTGCAGTCTGTGGATGCGGCGGCGATCTTGTAAAAGATGAGAATGGAAAATACAAATTCATTCTTGATCCGGTTCACGGACATGATCGTGACAGAAATATCGACAAAGCCCGTGCGCTTCATTTAAATGAGATTGTACAGACGCGTATTCAGTTCATGCAGAGCCAGGATATCGTACAGGAAAAATATAAGAAATACAAAGAGAAACAGTTCCCGACAATCTAAAACAGAATGTTATAATAAAAACGAAACTGGCAAAAAACGTATAGAATTCCCCTGCAACAGAACAGCTGAATTTATCAACAGCAGTTCTGCACAGGGGAATTTTTTATATCTGTCAGAAAATTCTGGAATATGTTTTTTTAATAAAAACAAATAATTGTAAAAAACATATAAAAAATCTTATTAATCAGCCATATTTCATAGATGTTATAGACAACCTAAAAAAAATATTTTAAACTGTGATATAGGTTAATCTGTAAACAGGGCAACCGCCCGGCAGTGAAGAAAACAGATTTAGAAGAAAATGTATTCATGTAATACAAGGGAGGAAGCTATGAAAAAGAAAATATCTGCCGTTCTGGCATTATTGATATTGTGTTCGACTGTATTAAGCGTTTTGGGCATTCAGATCCCGGCAGCGGCAGCAGAAACACAGATTTCCCGTGTGATAAATGTTGTATATGATGATTCCGGAAGTATGGCTAAAGATTTTGAAGGAACAAAACAGCCACTGGATCGCTGGTGTCAGGCAAAATATGCAATGGAAGTATTTGCATCCATGCTGGGCAGTGACGATACGATGAACGTCTACGTTATGAGCGATTTTGACCGACGAGGCTATAACAAGTCAGATGCAGCACCACATCTTACACTTTCCGGAAGCGACGGACAGAAGAACAATGTGGCGAAGGTTCATGATATGGTCACAGAACTTGGCAATACGCCGTTTAATTCTGTAAAAAAAGCATATTCAGACCTCATGAGCGCCCAGGGAGACGAAAAGTGGCTGGTAGTGCTGACAGATGGTGATTTTGAACATATTGCAAAATCTGATGTGCAGAAATTTTTCGCTTCCAAGGATGCTTCTGTACATGTCATGTTCCTGAGCATGGGAAAATCAGCAAGCGGAGCAAATGGAAGCATCCTCCCGGATGAATCTAAAAATATTTTTTATGAAGAGGCTTTAAACAGCAGTGATATCCTGTCAAAGATCACAGGAATTTCTACCCGTATTTTTAACAGCAACCGTTTGCCGGATGCCAATGTGCAGAACGGAAAAGCATCGTTTGATGTTCCTATGGGAGAGCTGACGATATTTGCACAGGGTCAGAATGTTTCTATTAATGGTATTACTTCATCCGATGGAAAGAAATACACTTCTGAGAATGGCGCCACACAGGTAAAATATTCAGAAAAAGCCAGTACAGGGTCAGGATACGATGATGCGGTAGTAAACCGCGACCTTTCCGGTCAGATCATGACGATCCAGGGCGATTTTGATGCAGGAACCTATGATCTGGATGTGACAGGCGCCAGCACCGTGGAAGTTTTCTATAAACCAAATGTAGAGATCCGGGCATATCTGTTTGACGAAAAGGACAATCAGGTAGATGCTGCAGACATCAAGACCGGTAATTATAAGATCCGGTTCGGCTTTGTCAAAGGCGGTACGGAAGATCCGGTAGAGACATCTTCCCTTCTGGGTAATATTACATATAATGCGCAGATAACGAACAATGGAAATGTGATATCGGATGTGGGGGACGGAGATACCATCAGCCTTGAAGAGGGCGATGGCGGTATGGAAGGGACGCTGCATATCGATGTGACAGCGAATTTCCTGAAATATAATTCTGTAAGCACGAGCCTGGATATGGGCGTCTTTTCCAATAAAGATCTGGAATTTACAGAAACATCCAGTTCGGTAGCTGTAATCAAAGGGATGGCTGCAGAGATGACGTCAGAACCAATCCTGGTGCAGATGACGATTAATGGTGTCGTGCCCACGGAAGAACAATGGGCGGCAACGAATATCGAAGATTTTTCTGTAATGGTAGAAGAAAAAGGTTCCGAATTTTCCTGTGAGCTGCAAAAGACGGATGTTCCCGGAGAGATCCGTCTTCTGCCGAAGATGAATCCGGTTACGGTAAAACCGCAGTCTTACACGGGAGATTACAATTATATCATTACCTACGAAGGTATGCAGGGGGCAGCTACATGGAAAGGTTCCGGAACAGGAACGCTTCATGTAGATGATCAGCGAACCTTTATGGAACGTTGGAGCTGGGTCATCATCCGGCTGGCAATTCTGGCAGCCATTGCAATCGTGATTCTTGGTTACATCCCGCCAATTAAAAAATATCTGCCGAAAAACCTGCAGAGCAGTCCGCGTATCGACTGTGTGCCAAACAGAGTCGGCATCCGACCGATCACAGCAAAAGGAAAGATGGAGAAGAGCATCGTAAGCACACTGATCCCATATAAAGCGCAGACGGCAACGATCCGTTTTACACCGAAAGGATCGGGCATTCCGAAGCTGGCAGTAAAAGCAGCCGGTGGACGGAGGATGTATGTGACCAATGCCGCTGCATATGTCAAGAAAAAGAATGTTACCTTTGATGGAAGTCCGGTGGACGAGGATCGGGTAAAGAATTTACGGATCGGTTCCAGCTGCACCATCACAGTCGTGATGCGTAACGAGGGCGTTACTTATAACTGTGTGCCGTCTCAGAAATAATCAAGAGCGTGTGTACAGGTAGTGATGTTATAAAATGACAGCGTTTTCGAAAAACTCATATTTCGTATGAGAAAAATACAGGAAAACATCGAGATTGTTTTAAAAGACAGTACAAAAAAGACGTATATAACCAGATAAAACACCAGAAGATCAGACATCTGAATATACAACAAAAATATCTGATCCGGAGAGTAAGGAGGACATTATGATAGCACCGACATTGCTGGTAGGACTTGGAGGAACAGGTTCCAAAATTGTCTGCAAAGTATCCAGGCTTGTAACAGAAGAACAGAGGGAACATCTGGGATTTGCAGTATTTGATACCGATATCAACGAACTGCGCGATATCCAGAGGGACAACCCGTTTATCAAGATCATTCAGACATCTACAAAATTGTCTGTAGGAGAGTATCTCAATATTGATACTCATGCCAGAGATAACTGGTTTCCGGTCAATGCAATCTTAAACAGTAAGACATTGACAGAAGGTGCAGGACAGGTAAGAGCAATTTCCCGTCTTGCATTTGATACAGCCCTTCGTGCAGGAAAGATGGAACAGCTTCATGAAGGCATTCAGGAACTGTATAAGCTGGATGAGGGACAGGGCGAGCAGGCATTGCGTGTGATCATTGTCAGTTCTCTGGCTGGCGGTACCGGTTCCGGTCTGATCCTTCCGGTGGCTCTGTATATTAAAAACTATCTGAAGACCCATTTTCGCCAGAGCGCAAATATTACGAGAGGTTTCTTCATTCTTCCGGAAGTCTTTGACGAGGTCATTCCGGGACAGGCAGAGAGAAACAATCTGCGCAGCAATGCTTATGCGACGCTGCGTGAGCTGGATGCATTCCTGATGAAAGGGGATCAGACATTGCCGGAGTCTTATAAGGACACGGTAAAGATTGAGTTTCCGCGGGTAGGATCTTCCGGTTATGATGAATATGATGTGCGGCCGTATGATTTTTGTTTCCTGTTTGATGCCCAGAACGCAGAAGGAAGCAAGCTGAATTCCTTTAACCAGTATCTGGATCATGCGGCAAACTGTATCTATGCCCAGTCCATCGGTTCCATGAACAAACGGAGCAATTCTTCTGAGGATAATACGATCCGTCGCCTCTGTGAAGAAGAAGGACGTAATCGTTATGCGGGAGCTGGCTCTTCCATGCTGATCTATCCGTTTGAAGATATCAAAGAATACATTGCCTTAAAATGGGCAAAAGAATGCGTATCTTCCCAGTGGCTTGTCTTTGACAATATGTACAAAGATATGGCGCGCAGAATGGCGATGCAGCGCGCACAGGGAATCGCGGCTGCAGATGTAGATCCGATCAAAACATATATCGAATCTGTAGAATCCATGGCGAAAAATAAAGATCCGTTTGCAAGAGCCATCGTAAATTCCTGCTTTGTATACAGCGAAGACGGACTGACAAGAGTTGGGGATAAATGGAGCGAATATGTGGATGCGCTGGTGCAGAAGATTACAATCGATGAGTCTGCAGGACAGCCGGATCTGGACGGACAGCTCATGCAGGTCAGAAACAGCCTTGCATCTCTGGAAGGCGGAAAAGATTCCTGGGAGAACTTTCAGGCTGCATATTTAGAACTGGAAAAATATAAAGCAATGATCGTGCGACGCAGTGAAGATTCTGCAAATACAATTGCTTATGCCATGTTCAAAGCGCCGGGCGAAGTGACTGGCGACAGACTGGCGCATCGTCTGGAGACATATCTGCGCAATAACGGAGATTTTGTACATCCGAATGCCGTGCGGTATTTCCTGTACAAGACCCTCGAGTTGTTAAAAGACACTCTTACAATGGTGGATGCGCAGAATAAAGATGCAGAGAGAATGTTTGACGGATTTTCAAAAGCGCATTTTGACGATGCATCAACAGATGATATAGAAGAAGGCGTAGAGAGCCTGACAGACAGAAAGATTTCGATGCTTAAAAAACTGACCGGAAAACTGACCGGCGAACAGGAAGATTTGAAATCTGCATATAGCGGTTATCTGGCAAAAGCAAATGAGTACAGAGTAAACAAAGTGCTGGTACTGGTTCTTCAGGAAGGCATCAACTATGTAAAAGATCTCTGTGATGCATTTCAGAATTTCTTTGCATCTTTTGAGGCAAGAGTATCCAATATGGAAAAACGGATTGCAGATATTGCAAAACGCTATGAGCATACGAAGGGAATGACCGCACGTTATGTATGCTCCTCACAGAAATGCCTGAAAGGTATGTGTGAGAAGATGCCTTATACTGGAAGTTCCATGAGCATTGACAGTAAGCTGGCAGAAGAGATTTATAACCGTGTAAGGAAATATGCGATGATTTCCACCAAGCCGCAGAACGACAGTTATTTTGTACAGATCTTTGAGGAAGGCATCTTAGGATATTTTAAAAAGACGCTGATGCAGATGTACGGTTCTGAAGTGGATATGGATATCATTCAGGCTCTGGAAGCAGAAGCAGAATATGAAAAAGGTCTGTTTGATTCCACCGCTGTGGAACAGTATGTCAAAGATACGATCCGTTCCACAAGAGCGCTGTCCGTGCCATTTATCGAGCGTCCGCTGGGTGAAGAGCGTGATCCGATCTATGCCTGCGCATACAACACGGAGATCGATCCGCACAACGACAGCCCGCGTTCTGCGCTGATAAGCAAGGAATTGAAAAATGCCGGTGGCGTAGAAGACCCGGATGTAGGAAAAAATATGATCCTGTTCTACCAGTCTATTTATGGACTTCGTGCAAACAACCTGAGTAAATTTGCACCGCCGGAGCAGACGCTGACGTCAAACCGAAATGGTGGAGAATATTATAAAGCATATTTCGAACTGATCGCGCAGATACATCCGGAAGCTCATAAGAGTCGTGCTATTACACCGCATATTGACCGTTGGTGGCATGTTATCACAAAGATGCCGGATCTGGATGAAGAGAATCAGAAGATGCAGGAAAACCGCATTTATTCCGCATTTTTCTGGGGCATGCTGGCACGCTATGTAGAGCTTTGCGATGTGACGGCAGAACGCAGAGAGTATCGTTTGAAAATCGACCAGCTGAAAATGAAGGACGGTCTGGAGACACTGGTGGTATCCAATGGTACGCCATGTGATCATCTCTATGAAGTGCTGGATTCCTTTGCAATCTATCCGGAACTGGTGGAGAAGACGCTGGAGCGTGTTGAACATTTGATCATTGCGGATGTTGATGACAGTGTACTGGCAGAGGAGAGCTATCTGCTTCGTCAGTTAGAACGTTTCTGGATTGAGGAATTCCCGATGGGCGCGGACAACCATGCCCGCAGCGTATTTGACCTTCCACTGCTTATGAAACGGTCCCTGAAGTCTGAGAGCTATAATGAGGAAAGTCTGATCCAGATTCTGAGGACCGAGATCGCAGAGATCAGCAAATATCTGCGCAGAATCGTTTCCCCGAAAGAATATCCGATTGAAATGGCTAAGATCCTGGATACGCAGTTTGAACGTTATCTTCAGGACATTGAGGAAGAGAATACCCGTAACCGTGATATTTATCATGACTATCTGTTCAGCCGTTCCTGCAGCATTATCGCTGCGGCATACGCAGAGCTTGGACTTGGACGCAAAGAGCGTGAAGTGCTTGATATTGCAGATGAATTAAAGAAAACAGGAAAAGCAAGTGCCAGATAAGCTGGTATAGGAAGGAGTCTTATGTATTCTGTGATCATTCAGAATAAAAGAACAATGGAATCCTTCGGACAGTTTCATCCGCTTTTTTCTGAAACTCTTGAAAAAGGAGAGGTAGGCATCTGTCAGTGGATGGAAGCCGGGACCACCGTGGAGGATGCTTTGCCGGAACTGATTAATCTGGTAGAAGGAAAAGAATCCTGGAGAGCGGTCATTGTCCGCATTCAGGATGAAGAGGACATGGCAGTGCATCCGACTGCCCGGATGAATCCATATGATTTTTATGAAAATGCTGACGGGGATGGCAAGATCCGGGAAAATCCGGTACCTCTGGTGCGTCTGACCCATATGCTGGGTGGCATGCCGGTGCCGGAGACCCGTTTCGAAGCGCGTATCGTAGAATCAGACCGGATGAATCCAAAGGTCATTTATGAGCCGGTCACAGATCCGGAGGAAATGGCGGCGCATGAAAAGCTGTCTGAAAAATACAGGCTGAAAACAAAAATGCCGGAAGAAATCCTTTTGGTCACTTTGTGTACCCATCCCAAAGATTGTGATGATTATCTCAGAAACGTCTGGGAAAACCGCAAAGAGCAGGAAAGTTCTGAATTTTGGAAACGCAACCAGTATCCGGGAAGCTGTCGGTTTCTCTACTGTGAAGAGACAAAGGAAGGAGAAGTCCGTCGGACGGGGGATCTGTTTTATTTTTGGACGTCGGTACTTTTATTGGCGTCTAATTCTATCAACCCCAATACGCTGCAGGCCTATCGTCTCCACCGGATGAGTGTGGAATTTGACAAAGAAGAAATGGCGCGGATCATGCAGGAATCGGCAGACCGTGCAGAACGCGCGATCCGTTTTATCAAAGACAGCATCCGTCGGGAACTGGAAAAAACGCAGCATACGGAAAGTCAGATACCAGATTATCGTCTGGACAGTCCGGTAGAACTGCATATGCCTGAAAAAAAGAACTTTTATGTCAGTACTGCGGATTTTGGACTGTTTTCCCGCCGGGAATCCAGTGATATGGCGCAGTGGAAAGAACGGCAGATGTTATCTGAACGCGGAGTAGCATCTACATTGATCCGTGCGGAGCGGGCGCTGGATCAGAGCGCAGACCGGGTACGGAAATTTTCGGAATATCCATCCGAAGACATTAAACCGTTGAATGAGTATTCCAAACTGGATTTTCAGGAGGAACTGGACAATCTTTTTGACGATATCTTTGTTCAGCGGAATTCCTTGCCAGGAAGCGGAGATGGCGACAAGATCCGTCAGGCAGAACTGGATAAAAAGGTAAAAGACACGATTACGCACCGGGTAACCGGAAAACGGGCATTGTGTCTGTTGGGGATTGCTGCCGTACTGAGTTTTTTATGTACGCTTCCTGCGCTTGTACAGTTATTGAAGCAGGGATGGGGATCTCTGCCGGGAATGTTGTTTGAGTTCGGTATCTGTGTAGCTGTGTTTGTGGGTATTGAAGTGCTGATCCTCCTGCTGCGCAAAGGCGCATTGCGGGCTGCTATCGGAGACTACAACCGGTTCGTACATAGCATCGTGGTACATATCTGTGAAAATGCTTCTACTTATTCACGGTATATGTCCGGCATTATGTCTTATATGAGGGGAAATTCCTATCTGAATCAGACAGAAAAGAAACTGTTTTTGAAGGATGAGGCAAGGTATTACAAAGAAAATCATATTCTTGCATTAAAAAATTACCGGGAAGATGTGAAACGCTGGAGTGAAGCGCTGTATCTCCCGGTCAGCATGAATACGTCTGCGACGGATGACAATCTGTATATTGATGTACAGATTCCACCGTATTCCAATCCGTTGTATACCTTTGAAAACGGAGAAAGTTATGAGATTCCGGTAAACAATACCGGAGATATGATAAATGCGCCATTTGGATTTATCCGGCGTCTTACCATTGTACGAGAGGAACTTTATGATGACGCAAGTTGATATCAACAGGCTGATTTTTGTGGCTTTGACAATCCTTGGGATGTGTCTGCTGCAGAGAGTGATAAATTATAAAAGACAGAACCGCGCAAGACAGGCAGTGATGCCTGTGATCGCGATCGTTTACGATATTCTGGCGATCATATACCTGATGATGCATGATTCTGACATCCATAAACTGAATCAGTTTTATCAGACGCTGACAGGTTGTGATGTTGCCATTGCCAATATTTTGCTGTTTGGCGGATATCTGATCCTAAAGATCATCTGTCTGTGCGTCCTGAAAAAGATTTTCCGGGATACGGAGAGGGTGCAGAAGATCACAGATCTGTTTTATGTATATGATGATGAGACGGGGAACTTCTTTTTACGGGAGACGCAGACAGATACCCGTTACATCGCAAAGGGATTTGCCTGGGGCAGTACGGGACTTACGATCATGTTGTTGGCGGCATCCTGGATTGGCGGAACGGATAAATGGACCTTTAACTATTTCTTCCCGGCAGCAGTGACCGTTGTATTATGGGAACTCTGGTATTACATTAACGGTCTTACGAAAGAAGAGTATATGACTTCTATCGGCGGGCACTCTGCCAGCTATCGGAAAGTCAGCAGTTTCTACCGGATCAGGGAGATTTATGAAAAACTGTTTCCGGGACAGATCCTGTCTGCCCATACCGGCTGTGAATATGCGGCAAGTGTAGGGACGACGGATATGCTTCGTGAGCAGGAGCTGTCAGAAGACAGGATTGATCAGATCGTTGCCAGATATTTTAATACATACGGTGAACGTGAAAAATTTGAAGCGGATTATGTACAGGCAGTGAATCAGATGATGCATGGCAAGAGTACGATCTCTTTCAATCCATTTTACCGGGATCAGGGAAAATATCTGGTTCTGCCCATTATAAGCGCACTTTTAAAAGGGAAAAAATGTATCGTGGTCTGCGGACGAAGATCCATTACCTGTGATGTTCCGGAGTGGCTGCGGGAACAGCTTCGCGCATATACGAGACTGCAGTCTATGTGGCGCGTGGAACAGCTGGATGCAGATACACCGGACTGTGAGATCGGTGTGCTGGATTTTTCACATATTTATGATGTAAATGTGCTGGAGGCAAACAGGAAATTTTTTGAAGCAAGCGGATTTATCCTGTTGCTGGAGCCGTCGATGATGGTAAATACGGGTCAGGTGGGATTAAGCCTGATCGCGGAGGAAGCGCAGTCTGCAGGAAATCAGCCGGTGTACTGTGTCTGTGACCGTTATACGGATGGACTGGTGGATACGTTGTCCCATCTGTTGAAGACAGAGTTTACAGATGTGCTGGCGATGCCGGTGCCGCGGTGTACTTATACCGGGGTTTCCTGGAATGCAGATGGCGATTATATGCGGCAGCGTTTCTTTGACAAACAGACCCGTTTTCTTGGAAATGGTCTGGAACTGGCTGCTGTCGCTGTCAAAAATCAGATTCCGAGAGTTACCTGGTTTGGCGAGACAAAAGCGCCGGTCAGAGATATCAAATGGCTGGCCGGGCAGAACTTTGCAACAATCTGCCGTTATATGAATCTTCCAGTGCAGCAGAAGAGCCTGTATGAAAAAATCAGGTTTGTGCCGAATTTGTGGTGTACGGAAGCGGAAAAACAGCAGTTTGTGCTGGTGGAAGATGAATTTTGCAACATGTTCAGCATGATGCGGGCATTTTTATCCAGAAGCGAGGAGCAGGCATTTGTAAATGTGCTGTCAGAAAATTATCTGCTGCGGGATTATATGCGGTGCAACCAGCATGTATTTCGGGCTAATCCTTATGCAGTTCCATCGTTTGTGCCGGATTATGTGCGAAGCGCAAGAAATGTGATGGTAAAACTGCTGATCCTGATGGCAATCCGTGAAGTCTCTGAGGAAGAGATTACAGATGCGCTGGAACTGGCGGGAATTTCTGTGAGGGAGCCATATCAGGCGTTCTGTGAACTGCTGGAAAAATATACGGATTCCCCGGCGGGTCTGCTCCAGATCCGGACAGCGATCACAAACGAAGATGTGGCAGCAATGCATAAAAGCAATTATTTTCATATTCCGGAAGAAAATTTCATCCGTCATTTTTCTGACAGCCTGAAAACGGCATATTATATTGTAGAAGATGAAAAGCGGGAGCGTGAATATATTGATGCGAAAATGTTCGGTCATGTAACACAGACGCTTCTGCCAGGTCAGTTTGTGACTTATGATGGAAAATATTATCAGGCCGTGCGGATACATCCATCTGTGGGCGTTGTATTGCAGCGGGCATCTGATCATTATGACGGTCGGAGATATTATCGTCAGATCCGTAAATATATGCTGTCTGAACTAAGGGAAGACGAGGCAGTGTATGACCGTAATATCATGGACTTTAAAGTGACGGTATATCCGTGCGATATCCATGTGGAGACGCTGGGCTATCTGGAATTGAAAGATGCCGGAGATCTTCGTTCTGCAAAAGAAGTTTTCTTTGGAGATGAGATCGGGGAGTATTCCTGTGACCGTCATTATATCCGGAAAAATATCCTGCGGATCCGGCTGAAAGATACGGATATTGCCGAACAGTTTACGATGAGCGTACTGTTGGGCGAACTGATCCGTTCTCTGTTCCCGAATGCATGGCATTATCTTGCTGTCCTTACAAAAGAGCCTGAAGGTCTGGATGGCATGCTCAATTATATGCTCTATGATTCCGAAGGCGAGATGGAAGAACATGCCATCTATATCGTAGAAGACTCGGATATGGATCTCGGCCTGCTGGAAGCAGTTAACCGGAATCTGGAAAAGATCTTTGAGCTTATGGCGGACTTCCTTGACTGGCATTTTGATAAGATGCGGGAATCTTCCTTCAAAGACCCGGTGGCAGACGAGATCGTACTGCCGGAAGAATTGTTTAATCAGAAAAAGCAGGGAATGTTTTCCCGTATGCGCCGGCGGATGCAGCGCATCTTCGGTAAGAATGATGAGGAAGAAAAGACAACGCGCTCCGGAGGAAAAGAGAAGGATGCGTCTGAGACTGTGGAGCAGGAAACAGAAGTTACGGCGGATACTGAAACTTCTGAATTTACAGAAACAGTTGAGATGGAGACTGCAGAAAACAGCAAAGAAGAAGCTGACACGAATGTGGAAGAATCAGAGATGTCAGATGTTGAAAGTATAGATGAAGAACAGCTGGGCGTTGTTGAAGAAAACTCTGAATTCGAAGCAACGGAAACCGGGGAGTCTGTATCTTCTGATGCAGATGCTATCGTATCTGAATCATCTGATAGCAACGGATCTGACACGGATGTAAACGATCCGATCAACAGCCTGATCCCGGAGGAAGAGCAGATCATTGTCCATGAGGACGGAGAAGATCTCTTTGGCATTGATGGCGTTCCGGATGATCTGGATATCCTCATGCCAATCGAGCCGACCCGGTATCAGAAAGAATGTTTCCTTAAATTTGGTTTTGACGATATTGACGGAAGACTGAAATTAAAAGAAGTGCATGAGTATCTGACCATGCATGGTTGGGGAAATAATGACCTGACCAAAGCGAGAAAGCGGATGCGTTTTGAGACCGGACAGCTGGATCTGGATGCAGAAAACACCTGTGATTTCTGTGGCATTCCACTGAGTGGCGTCAGCTATGACCGCCTGATCGACGGACGTGTACGTTGTAATGACTGTTCCATGACAGCAATCAATCAGCTTGGTGAATTCCAGGAACTGTTCCGCCGTTCATTGAACATGCTGGAGGATACTTATAATATTCAGATTAAGGTGGGCATCGAGGTAAAGACGACAGATGCCAAAACCATTGCAAAACATGCGGGAATGGTATTCCGACCATCTACACAGTTTGCATCCCGTGTCCTTGGATTTGCTCAGAAAAAGCAGGGAAAATATACATTGATGATCGAAAACGGAAGTCCGAGACTGGCTGCTGTTGATACGGTCACACATGAGCTGACGCATATCTGGCAGTATCTGAACTGGAATGATAAACAGGTTCTTCAGGTGTACCAGCAGAATAAAAAAGAGTGGACGGCTCTGGCCAGAGATATTGTATATGAAGGCATGGCGATGTGGTCTGCGATCCAGATGCTTTATGTTATGGGAGAAACATACTATGCCAGCCAGCAGGAAATGCTGACAGAAGCCCGGACAGACGTCTATGGCATCGGATTCCGGCTGTATCGGAGATCCTATGATCTGGAGCGCAACGGAGAAATCCCGACGGTAACGCCGTTCCAGAGTTTTCCACCATTAGAGCCGGAAGAGATCCGGGAACTGTTTCAGGGAATGGAGTAAAGACAGATGACAAAGATTACAGGTTTGTATACGTCGATTTATGAAAAATTAAAAAAGCTTCAGGATGAACTGGATGCTGTGACACAGTATGATTCTGCTCAGCTTCAGATGGATGAAGCACTGCGGCAGCGAAGGATTGAAAACCTGAAAGAGCAGCTGGAAAAAATAGATGATTATATGGCAAAGGCGGAGTATTTCCGCCTTTTATCAGAGAAAAATCTGACCAGTAAAAATATACTGACCATCACGCCAAGGGAGCTGAATTTTACCAGATTGCGGAACTGGGCGATGATGATGGATCCGACACAGAAAGATGATCCTTATGCGAAGCGTATTTATGTGCAGTCCTGTTGTAATATTCTGTTTCTGGAAAATAAAAAAGCAGAATTTACACAGACGCTGGAGGAGCTGGAGAACAAGATAGACCATCTGCAGCAGGATGCACAGAGACAGGCAGCTATTGCAGCAGAGCGGGAACGTCTGACAGAACAGTTTCGTAAAGTGCTTGGAGGTACGGATGTGACAGAATTTGCATCTGCGCTTACCGTTGCACATGCAGCGCAGGAACAGGCGCCGGTATTGCGCAGTATGGATGTGCCAAAAGATCTTGCGATTAGTCTCGGCATCTGTGCCCGGGCGCTTCCGATCCCGGAAGAGATCCGTTATGTGGCAAGAGGAATTTTCGGAGAAAATTATGATGCGAAAAACAGCTGCGTCTTTTTGCCTGTGGAATATCCGGCAGAAGAGGAGCGGATCATTTCCGTATCCTGTGCATCTGCAAAAGCAAAACGGCTGTATACCGGTGTTCAGAAGTATCTGTTAAACCTGCTTGCCAGTCAGAAAGTGGGAGAAAAGAAGATCTATGTGCTGGATAGTCTGCATTTTAACAATACTGCCTTGGGATGTCTGCGTCCACTGGAAGGAACACCAGTCATGGAATCCATCCCAAGATCGCCGGAACAGCTGCTGGACGTGTTAAAACAGATCGTATCAGAATTTGCAGATATTGATGAGGAGATTGGTCTGTCAGATTCGGTAAAAGAATATAACGAGTCTGTTGCAGAAGAAGCGCGTATTGCCAGAAAAGTGCTGGTGCTGATCGGTTATCCGAGAGCTTTTTCTTCGGAAGCCCGCAATTATATCCAGAGAATCCTGTTAAATCATGAACATTATGGAGTTACCATGGTTCTGGCGGATACGCAGTATATTCCGAAAAAAGAGCGGGAGCAGGAGTCTGTGCTGACAGGCGAGAATCGAATCCATGTCACGATGCTGCCGAAACAGGAACTGATCCGTGTGGGAGAGGGCAGGAACCGCCATTTTAAATGGTACACACAGATAGAAGAACTGTCAGAAGCATATGTGGATACGATACAGAAATATGAGGGAAAATGCGCAAAAAAAGGCACAAAATATGTGGAGCGTGTGGATATGAATGCGTTCCCGGCGTATGAATGTGGAAAAAAGACGGTCTGCGTGCCATATGGTGTGGATAACAAGGATCAGGTACACAGCATTTCCTTTGAAAATGAGAATTTTGCATCCTATCTCATGGGTGCTTCCGGTTCCGGTAAATCTACGCTTCTGCATACGATCATTACCGGAATCCTGGCAAATTATCATCCGGATGATGTGGAACTGTGGCTGGCAGATTTTAAGATGTCCGAATTTGCCCAGTATATCGATCCGCTGCCACCCCATGTAAAATATATCCTGTTGGATGAGTCCAGAGAACTGGTCTATGATCTGATCAATAAACTGACAGAAAAAATGATGGAACGTCAGCGGTTTTTCATGACACACCGTGATCTGAAAAAAGTGGAAAATGTGCCGGGAACGGTGTACATGCCGGTCATTTTTGTCATTCTGGATGAGTTTTCCATCATGTCACAGGCAGTGGAACAGTCGGAAAGTTATAAGCTGAAACTGCAGAATATTCTTGCCAAAGGCCGTGCATTGGGCATTAAGTTTATTTTCGCCAGTCAGGAATTTACCAAAGGCGTATCTGGTCTTACGTCTACAGCAAAAGAGCAGATCCAGATGCGTCTGGCGATGAAAAACTCTTACAACGAGATTGATCAGACGCTGGAATTGTCTTCTGCCACAAAGACGGATCAGGTCAGAAACTGGATGGACGCCCTGCCGCCTCATGTGGTGCTGACAAAATATCGTGAGAATGACCGGATGCTGGTCAGACGTCTGGCTGTCATGTATTTTGCCGGAAAGGGAAATGAGGCATATGAGCCCCAGACCCTTCTGATCCGGAAAATCAAAGACGGTATGCAGGCAGTTGACCGGTCAGGCTTTGATGGAACGAACGTACATACTTATGTGGAGAAAGAGCCGGTCATTGTAGATGGCAATCATTACGATGGCTTTTGTCTGTCACGTCTGCGGGAAGAGTTTGACATTTACCGGAGCAGTCACAGCGATGAAATTTCTCCGGAAGATAAACTTCTGGCAGTGGGAACGCCGCGAAGGATGATGCGTTTTCTTCCGTTGGTACTGTCTCAGGAGTCCAGAGAAAACCTGCTTCTGGTGGCGAGAGCAGCAGAACGGGCAGCAGCTATGTCCGTGATCCTTTCCACAGCAAAAAGCTTTGCCGCACAGGGAGGGAATGTGCAGATCTGGGCATACGGAAGAGACCGGATCTACCGAACCTATAAGAACAGTCATTTTTCTGAATATACCTGTGTGGAAGGCATCGATGATGTGTGCAATGCGATCCGTCATAAAAAAGAACAGATGGATCAGGGCGTAAAAGGAAATGATCTGATCATTCTGCTTGGCATCGACCAGATCTGTGGCGATTTTGAATTTTACAAGTCAAAACCATTTGCATCAGGGCGTATGTCCGGTATGGGACGGAACGTATCGGCAGACCTTACGGATCATATGGCTGTGACCGAAGAGGAACAGCAGAAAGTGGATGAAGTCATGGATGCATTTCTTGACTTTGAACCGATCGCAGAACAGATTGAAGATGAGGGACTGGATGCAGGACTGAGTCTGGAAGAAATCGAAGCCGAGATCGAAAAGGCGAGAGAGAAATTCCTGCGGGAGCAGGCACAGCAAAATGGTAGCGGAAAAACGGCTGCGAATGTGTCAGATAACAATATAACATCTGCTGACGATAAAACAAAAGATGGTCGTTCATATACAGATGGATCATCTGAAAAAAATGCGTTAGAAGATCTGTACGACCAGGAACTGGTTTACGGCGCTTACAATGCTACGGAAGATTTCAAGAGCGTCGTCAGCCTTGGAAGCCGTCAGGGCTATCATTTTATGGTTGTTCTGGGAGATTATTCCGATCTGAAACAGACGAAGCTGAACCTGAATCTGTTCCGACACCGCATGGCATTTTCCATGGCGCCGGAAGATTCCCAGATGATGTTTGGTACGACGAGAGCGGCTTGTGGTCTGCCGGAGCATATCTGTCAGTACACCAACCGTATGGAAAGCTTTTCTTTCCGTCCGTATATTCATCCGGGAATTGGCTGGAATGGCTGGGAAGCAGATGAAGAAGGAACGATTTATAATTCCTATGAGTCAGTGGAGCGATAGAAAAGCGCACACAGTGTAAACACTGCGATTAGAAAAACAGGAGGACATGAGAATGGGACTTGCAGTTACAGATGAATCGGTACAGATCATGCAGACGACTGCTTCCGGGATTGAAGATAATATGGAAGCGATCAAGCAGGCAGTGGATGCTTTAAAGACGGCATATGAGTCGAATGCAGATGGACTTGGACCGCATACGACCAGCATTCAGGAACTGATCGAAGAGTTGGAGAGTCTTGCCGGCGAGGGAGATAAACCGACAAAAAAACTGATCTTAAAGCTGACACGACTTGCGGCAGAGTATCAGAGAAAGATTGATGATAATCACTATAAGGGACGGAGACGATAAGCCAGATCATTTTTAGCAGAATCAGGCAGAATGTTTTATACCTTATATCGTTAGCTGGAATTCTTTCGGCAGAGGAGATATTTTTCGGCGCAGGGTGTTTTGCAGGCAACATTGTCAGCAATCGTTTGCTTACGGGTAACGGATCAACTGCAACAGGAGACAGGCTATGATTGTCAAAGATCAGATAAAAAAACGGGAACTGGACCCGGAGCAGAAAAAAGAAATCAGAGATTTGCGTAACCATGCGGTCAGAGATGCCTGGAAACAGGAGAAAGAGCTGCTTTTACAGGGAAGAGGTCATCGGCAGTGGAATCAGAGACAGCAGCGTGAGATACTGGAGCGGGGAAGCGTCAGAGGATATCAGGGACATCATATGATCTCGGTGCAAAATTCCGCAGAACAGGCGGGCAATCCGGATAATATACAGTTTCTTACATGGAAAGAGCATCTGCAGGCTCATGGAGGAAATTATTTTCAGCCAACAAATGGTTATTATGATCCGGAAACAGGAAAGATGCATGTTTTTAGTAATGGCATACCGCATCAGCCGGCACCGGTTGCACTTGCAATTATTTCGCCAGTGTTAATGGCGGCAATACATAGTGCGCATGCGGGGTCGAATGGGAAAAACTCTACAGAAAATGGAAATGGTTCAGTCAAAAATGTCACTGACAATGCAGCCAATAACAGAATATACACAGGCGGATCATCAGGTTCGCAGGGAGGAACAGGCATGATAAATGTAGACGAGCAGAAATATGAGGATATGATCAGCGCATTGCAGATCTTTGCCCAGACCATAGACGAGAAGGTTGGAGAAATGATGACGCTGACACATAACTGCCTTACGATCATGGATGGAGATGAGGCAGTAGAAAAGGCCGTATCACGTATGGGAGAAGTAGAAAAGGCATATCTGGAAGCTGCAAAAGAGGCACTTGCTATCGCTAAGGATGTGCAGACCGATTTGGATGAGTATCGAGAGATTAAGCGTATGTCAGAATCGGATGAATAACGAACAGATTGTCAGATAAAAATGTTGACATTCGGGAAACAGTGCAGGAAATATTTTATAGAAAGTGCGACAGCTAAAAAACAGGAGAACAGATATGTCGTTTGCAGAGGACAGAATCAAATATCAGGATGTGATGGAATTAAATCCACCGGCATCTGAACAGCAGATAAAAAACTGGGAAGAAAAATATCAGTGGAAGATTCCGGGAGAATACCGCTCGTTCCTGTTAAAATACAATGGCGGAGAGATTTATATTCCGGGTCTGGTGCTGCTTGGCGTGGAACCGGTGGCAGACTGGTGTGATATGGCGGAGCAGAACAGCAGTGCATGCAGAGGTTCGTTTGACGCAGACTATCTGGTCATTGGCAGGACAAATTACGGAAATCTGATCGGTATCTATACCGGTACAGAGCAGACAGTGGACACCTGCAATTTCGTAGAATGGGATACAGAGACACAGGAAGCGATCAAATACTGGGATACTCTGGAAGAACTGCTCCAGAGAGAACGGGAAATATATGTGGAATGGTTGAACAAATGAAAAGGAACAGGAAACACAGACATAGAAAGAGAAGAATAGGAATACTTGCGTGTGTGATGGCGCTGGTCTTGTGCCTCAGTGGGTGCAGTCCGGTGGGAACCGTGCTTGGTGTCGGTAAGCTTTATGGAGATACGACGTCGGGATTGATCCTTGTACTGCTTGACAGTGGCGAACTGACGACCATGGATGGAAAAGATCCCACGAACCAGATCTATATCGGGCATCATGACCGACCGGAGGATGATCCGGAGGGAGATAATTCTGATGCGGATGATGGGAATGGGTCAGACAGTCAGGATCCATCCGAGGATACCGGAAACGATAGCGACAGCCAAGATCCATCCGCAGATACAGGAGACGGAAGTGATAACCAGGATCTGTCCGCAGATACAGCAGACGGAAGTGACAGTCGGGATCCGTCCGGGGACACAGGAAATGGAAGCGATAGTCAGGATCCGTCCGGGGACACAGGAAATGGAAGCGACAGTCGGGATCCGTCCGGGGACACAGGAAATGGAAGCGATAGCCAGGATCCGTCCGGGGACACAGGAAATGACACTGACAGTCAGAATCCCACAGATTTCCGGAAACCGATCGTACAGGATTATGCATATGAGACGCTGGAGACCAAAGAGCAGGAGGCTTATGACCGCATGCTTACCTGCATTCGAGATATGGACAAAGCAGTCGTAATCGAAGATGCGGATGCAGATACCGTCAATAAGATCAGTACTGCGATACTGGCGGATCATGGAGATCTGTTCTGGTATGGAGGTGCATATCAGTATTCCGAATACGACAAAAACGGCACGAAAGCAACCTCTTTTATGCCGGCTTATTCCATGACTGAGGTGCAGCGGGATGCTGTGCAGCAGCAGATTGACAGCAAAATAACAGACTGGCTTTCAGGCATTTCTACGAAAGCTTCTGATTATGAAAAGGTAAAATATGTATATCAGCTGCTGGTGGATAAGGTAACCTATGATCTGTCTGCAGATAACAATCAGAACATTCAGAGCACCTTTTTAAATGAGCGTACCGTCTGCGCCGGATTTGCCCATGCGGCGCAAGTAATGCTTCAGAAACTGGGTGTTTCCTGTACATATCTGACGGGAGATGCCAATGGTGGGCCTCATGCATGGAATATGGTTGTTGTGGATGGCGTGTATTATTACATGGATGTGACCTGGGGTAATCCAAGCTATTTGAACGCGGCAGGAACCGGCGAACCGGATTATGTGGACTACAGTTACATGAACATGACCTATGAGGAAATCTCAAAAGATCATACCTGTGACAATCCGTTTCCGCTTCCGGAATCCAATGCCACAGAGGAAAATTATTTTGTGATGGAAGGCAGATATTTTGATTCAGATGACTTCTCAAAAGTAGGCGCGGTAGTAAAACAGGCCCATGATGCCGGCCAGAACGTACAGATTAAATTTTCCACAGATGCATTGTATGCAAAAGCATTGAATGAACTGATCATTCAGAATGGATTGTTTAAATACTGCAGCGATCTGGGACAGTATACTTACAGTTTCCGGGAAAATACGAGAACGTTGTATTTCTTCTTTGATACAAGCGTGCTGTAGGTCGTGTCAGATATCATTATGAAGATAGCCGATTCGAGATAATGGCAGGATAAAAGGTAGAAAAGCAGAGGTTGATGAAAAGATGGAAGCTTTTGATGTGTTTATTTCATACAAAAACAGTGACAATGGCATATTGACAAAAGATTCTTTTCTGGCAAGAGAATTGTATGAGTTTCTGACAAAAGAGGGAATCCATGCATTTTTTTCCGCCCAGTCTCTGGCAGATCTGGGGGCAGACCGTTATAAGCAGATCATTGATGACACATTGGACAGTTGTAGTGTGCTGATCGTTGTCGGCACGAAGCTGGAATACATACAATCCAGTTGGGTCCGTTACGAATGGGACAGCTTTTTTAATGATATCTTAATGGAGAAGAAAAAGGGAAAAGTATTTTCTTATGTGGATAATATTAATCCGCATGATCTTCCAAGAACGTTGCGGAATCTGCAATGTTTTGACAAAAACACGTCCTCACTGAAATCGGTCGCTGCGTATGTCAAAAGGGCACTTCAATTTTTAAAAGAAGCGGACGAAGTGTGTTCTGCTGATCCGGATATAGTGCTGTCGGAGAAAAAGACTGCGCCAGAGAGAGAAGAACCTCTGGCAGACGGCAATAGAAACAGCAATGTAAATAAATTGCTGCAGTTTGCGAACCTCATATCCTGTGGGGATCAGCATGGGCAATATGTCAATCCCTATATTTCAGAGGAAATGGCAGATATCATAGCAAAGAAAATAGATAATCTGAAGGAATACAATGCGGAGATATGTTTAAAAGAAGGCATAAAAAACGCAAAGGGGGATGTTTTAACCTTTTTACGCTTCGACTCACGATTCTCTTCTAAAAACTTTAATTGCCATTCATTCAAAGGAAGGTAAGTAATCTGCTCTAATTGAGCAATTTTTTGAATTTGTTGACTATACTCTATCGCCTGTTTAAATGCAAACGAATCTGTATCTTCACTTATTAATGGTAGTGATAAGATGGCTATTTTAGCACGAGTATTGGCT
>OLRJ01001197.1_pt1 | contig 22724 bp, 19 predicted proteins | sample 1672741 | NCBI WGS metagenome assembly OLRJ01 (sample SAMEA3136719, study PRJEB25190) | human gut metagenome | biome: human gut; feature: human-associated habitat; material: faeces | place: Austria | collected 2013
CTTTTTCCAGAGCTTCTTCCATAAGGCTGTCCAGTTTCAGAAGTTCTTTTCTGCAGTCCACCTCCGGTTCCGGACTCATAAAAAACTCTGTGATAAACGCAGCCCGTTTCCGACCCGCCGGAGAAAGAGCATGCTCGGAAAGACGTTTTTTTCTTCCTCCATCATCACATACCAGGATACAGGTAAAAATTTTCATCATTTTCAGGGAAAGGTAAATATTCCATGTACGGATCAGCGGAAGTACCTGATGAATGGTTCTGGCGCTGTAAAAGCTGGCACGGATACCATGTGATGGATAAAAGCGCAGGGGATTTTTTCCGGTTTCATACATCAGCATACGGTCAAATTCCTTTTCCAGAAGCGTATGGGAGATTTTTCCCTCTGCCGCCACCTGATTTACATAAGGATGGCAGGTGGAATCCAGAATATAATGGCATCCAAATCCCAGCATGTATGTCATAAGTGCAGGATTTTTCTCCTCCCGGACTTTTTTCATTCCTTTTTCAAAAAAATCCCTGGCCTTCTGGCCATGCATACGCACTCCGTACTGCGTCACCGGATTTTTGGATATGAAATAATAAAACAGAATATCCGGTCCATGCTGTCCAATCCGATACAGATTTCCGTTGCTTCGAATCAGGTGCTGCAATTTTGCAGGAAGCTTCCGATAAACCCTTTTTCCAAAAAGATCATGTGTATATGTCGTAGGCATTTTCTGTTCCTCCTCTTCTGTTCCCATTGATCTGTCCGGCTGCTCCCGATGCTCTGGTATCTGTCAGTGCTTTCCTTTATACATCCAGTTTCAGCTGAATTTCTTCCTCTGCCTCTGCCTTGAAATCTTCCAGCTGAACAGGATCCATTTCCGGAAGTTCATCCAGACCCTGAACCCCAAAGCAGCGCAGAAATTCTTCTGTGGTTCCAAGCAGAATCGGACGTCCCGGTGCATCCAATCGGCCCAGTTCCCGCACCAGATCATAATCCATCAGTTTGTTAATGGCATGGTCACATTTCACTCCTCTGATCTTCTCAATCTCTGCTTTTGTAACCGGCTGTTTGTAAGCAATAATAGAAAGAGTCTCAAGCATAACGTCCGTTAATGTCGGTTTTTTGGGTTGTGCGGCAATTCTTATAAGGGAATCATAATATTCTTTTTTTGTGCAAAGCTGAAAAGAATTCTCAAGTTCAATGATCTGAATCCCCCTATCTTCCTCCTGATAATGAATCATCATATTGCGAATGATATTCTCTGTTGTCGTGACATCCTGCTGTATTGCTTTGGCAATACGGTTTAATTCTACTGCTTCACCCATTGCAAAAAGAATTGCTTCAATTTCTCCTTCAATTCGTTTGATTTCCACTTATCGTCCTCATTCCTGCTGTATTATTCATCCGCAAACTCTGTCAGATTCTTCCATGTTTCCGGATCTGTCATAACTTCTATATGAATATCATCAAAAAGATCTGCCTGCTCTGCATGAACATGCCCCATTTTCATCAGTTCCAGAATTGCCAGAAAAGTAACAATCAGCTGTATCTTTGAATGCTGGTTTTCCATCAGCTGGCGAAAGCTGAACTTCCGGTTAGTCCTGGCATACTCCCGCATCTCAAGGAGCTTATCTGACAATGAAATCTCTTCCTTTTCAATACGCCCAAATTTACTTCGAATCGGATCGATTTTATTTTCCTGTCTGCGGATCAGTGCCTGATAAATCGCACTCATTTTTTCCAGTGTCAGTCCTCGAAGAAGTTCCTGCGGATCTGCCGGCGGCGTATACTGCATCACTTCCTCTGGAAGATCCTGTTTCCGGTAATAAACTCCTGCCGCGTCTCCAAGTCGGTCTCGCAGCTCATAGGACATATATTTATACATTTTATATTCCAGAAGTTTCTGCACCAGTTCTGCTCTCGGATCCTCCTCTTCTCCTTCCTCGTTGATCTCTTTGGGAAGAAGCATCCTGCACTTGATGTCCAGAAGTGTCGCCGCCATAACCAGGAATTCGCTCATAACACCAAGGTCTTCTTTTTCCATGGAATGCAGATACTCCATATACTGGTCGGTAATCTCTACAATAGGAATATCATAAATATCTATTTTATTCTTGTCAATCAGATGAAGCAGAAGATCCAGAGGGCCTTCAAATACATTCAGCTTAACAGATATTGCCATATGGTTTCCTCATTTCGTTTTTTCGAAAGGTTTCACATCGATTACAAGCAGTTCTCTGGGATTATGAATCCGCAGAGGAATCGTGTGTTCCCCAAGCCCGGCACTGACAAACATATGCTGATCCCCCTTATGAAAATCTCCGCAGCAGAAAGGAGGCAGCACCAGGTACTGTGGAGAGGAAAGACCATGGTGCTCACTTAAGCGGACAACTCCTCCATGATAATGTCCTGACAGGATGATATCTGCTCCCCAGTCAAAATATGTTTTTCCATATTTGGGATTATGGGCCAGAAGAATCTGCATTCCATTTTTTCCGGGCTTTCCAATCAGTTCTTCCATCATTTTTGTCTTAAGTTTCGGTGATTTGGGTTTATGATAATACTCAATGGGAAGTTCAAGACCCCAGAAACAAAAATGTTCTCCCTTAAAAATTGCATGCTCATGGGTGTTTCTCAGGATATGCACACCTGCTGTTTTCAGCATTTTTTCATATTTTTCATAATATCCCCGATATTCCCCAGAAAGAGTCATTTTATACTCATGATTTCCCAATGCATAATATACCGGAAAATCATGTACCAGTTTTTTCAGTAATTTGCATGCCGTGACAAGCGTATCAGGCTGAGTACGCACAGCCATATCACCGGCAGAGAGTATCGCATCCGGATTCAGCCTGCGGATTGTTTCCACAAGTCGTACATTCTCCCTCCCATAGGAAATCCCGTGAAGATCTGCCAGCAATACAAAACGCACGCCTTCCGGATTCTGAATCTTATCTGTATGAATCTGATATTTTTTAACTCTGAAATCTTTCATCCTATTTTCCAAATCCACAATTGGGAAATGTACATACCGGACAGTTCAGGCACAGCCCGCCTTCTCCCAGTGCCGCAATTTCCTCTGCTTTTATTTCATCATCTGCCATCACCCTTGGCAAAATCAGGTCAAACACCGTTCTCTTTGCATACATAACACATCCTGGAAGTCCAAGAACTGGTATGGTCTTTTCATTTCTTTTAAGATATGCAACCAGAAGCATCGCCCCTGGAAGTACCGGCGCTCCGTATGTCACAATCTTGGCTCCTGTATCACGAATTCCTCCAGGTGTACGGTCATCCGGATCCACACTCATCCCACCAGTACAGACAATCAGGTCCGCTCTCCTGTCTGCAAAAGAAAGAATTTCCTCTGTAATCTGTTCTTTATCATCTCCTGGCATTACCTGCCCCAGAATCTCTGTCGGAAACTCGGAAAGCTTTTCTTTGAGTACAGGAGTAAAGGTATCCTTTATCAGTCCCTTTTTAATTTCGCTTCCAGTTGTGACAATTCCCACTTTCTTTTTCTGATAGGGAAGAATATCAAAAATCGGCGTTTCTCCTGCTGCCGCCTTTGCAGCATCCATTTTTTCTTTTTCAATTACAAGCGGAATAATTCTGGTTCCTGCAATTTTTTCTTCTTTTTTCACCGGAAAATCCCCATGCCTGGATGTAATCATCATCTCTCCCAGAGAATTCACTGCCATAAGTGCTTTTCGGCGAATTTTCAGAACACCGTCAATTTTTGATATCACTTCAATCTTACCCTCTTTGATATCAGTTCCATGTACTTTGGAAGAATCTCCCGCACAGATCTTATAAAGAATCTCCGCCGCTTCATTTTCATGCAGAATTCCTTCTTTTTTCTCCCACACAAAAAGGTGTTCTTTTCCTACAGAGAGCAGAAGTGGAATATCCTCTTCTTTTACTACATGCCCTTTTTTGAAAAGAACGCCTTTTTTTTCATCTTTTATGATCTGCGTGATATCATGGCATAAAATATGTCCTACCGCATCTTCTGTTCTGATTTCTTTCATCCAAAATCCCTTCTCTGCGCTGTTATTTCTTCAATCTGTTATATTATACATCCTGAGATACCTCTTTGTCAAAATATGTGTGTCAGTAAAGTGTCTATTCACAACAAATTTTCACAGCAAAACTGCCTGCACCGTCCTCTTCAGCCAGTCATAATATCCTGCTCTTTTTACGTTTTCCCCATACAGAATATCAATGCTCCCTAGCTTTTTTCCATCCTGATAATATTCCTGTTCTCCGGCTTTTTCTCCTTTTATCACTGGAGCAGTATGTTCTTTCGGAAGCACCACTTTCTTTTTTACATGATCTGGTTTTGTTCCATCTGTACTGAGATATCGGAACTTATTCTTGTATACAAGCGTCACTTCCTGTTTTACTCCTCTTCGAATTTTCTGAGGTTTCAATGGTTCCAGCGTCTCATCCAAATATAAGGTACATTTTGAAAAGCCATAATTCAAAAGTGCTGCTGCATCACGGAATCTTGTTTTGGGATCCGGTGCTGCCATCACAGCTGCAATCAGTGTAATCCCATTTTTCTCTGCCACCGCACTGAAACAGTATTTTGCAAAACTGGTACTTCCTGTTTTCAGCCCCTTGCAGCCATCATAACTGCGTAACAGTTTATTGGTGTTTGTCAATGTAAATGTGGAAGAACCTTTTCTGGTAACATGAGTGATATCCTCCATCCATACAGATGAATATGTAAGGATCTCCGGATATCGAAAAATCAGTTCCCGGCTCATAAGTGCAATATCGTAAGGGGTTGTATAATGTTCTTCCGATTCTGTCAGTCCGCAGCAATCCACAAAGTGGGTATTTTTCATCCCCAGCCCTTTTGCCCTCTCATTCATCTGCTCTACAAAAGCCTGCTCTGTCCCTGCAAGATGTTCTGCCATAGCCACGCTGGCATCGTTTCCGGAAGCTATCACAATACACTTGATCATGGTTTCCGCTTTCTGGGTTTCCCCTTCTTCCAGAAAAACCTGGGAGCCTCCCATGGATTTTGCATAAGCACTGGTTGTTATGGTATCCTCCAGATGAAGTTTTCCGCTCTGTATTGCATCAAAAATCAGAATTAATGTCATAATTTTCGTAATACTGGCCGGACTTCTTCTGGTATCCGGATCTTTTGAGTAAATCACAGTTCCCGTTTCTTTTTCCATCAGTACAGCTCCTGGTGCCTCCACAAGATCCTGCTGTACTTTTTCCTGATTTTCTGCAGTTTCACCCCATGTTTTCTGCGGAGCAAAAACAAAGCAAAAAATCATAATCCAGACTAAAATATTTCTTTGAACTTTTCTGATGTCCATAGACCCACTCCTGACCTGTTTCTCTCTGTTCTATTGTAAAAAGTTTTTCTCCGAAATATACCTGAAATCCCAAAACAGACCGGAAAGGACAGAATCTGCTTTCTGTCTTCCGGTCTGTTTTATCAGGAAAATAACAATGGGATTGTGTTTTTTATACAGTCAGTATGAGAAAATTTGTCGTATCTGGCTTTTTCATTTAAAAAAGTAAGCGCTGCGTCCGGTTTTTCCACCGTTAATGCTGCAGTTCCCACTGCTGTCTCCTTTGGATCTTTTCCATAAGTCGCTTCTGCTTTTTTTGTGATCCGTACATTTTCTGTATCCGCCCACGCATCTTTCAGATAATATCTGAGAACTGGTTTCTCCCAGATTGTATACTGTCCCAGCGGAATATTTCGAAGTGTAACAGAAATTGTTGCATAGCCGTTACCGTCTGTTTCATAGCTGTCCGGCACAAAAGTCACATAGTCCTCATAACGATGAGCAGCTCCCGACAGATCGGTTCCCTCCGCTACAAAGAAAAAGGTCGGATTTCCATGAGCCCATGTAATATCCTTTTCTTTTATTTTTTTGGTTACAGTTATTGTTCCCAGTGGTAATATCACCGGGGTATTTTCTGCCCGAAGCAGAATTTCGTTTATATCCGTATCCGCTTTTTTCTGAAAAACAACATCTTTTTCATATTTTCCTGTATAATTTGCAGGATTTCTGGTTTCTATAATCCGGAACTTTCCAAGATTTTCATCTGTGATCATCAAAACCTCCGTATAATAATAGCCGTCTTCTCTATCATATTTCAAAAGTCTTTTTTCACCCAGATTATCTTCATAAAATCCTTTCTGACGGTTCCACTGATATACGGTAAACTCCGCATCTTCCAGAGATTTTCCTGTATAAACATCTGTTTTTTTCAGACGTATCCGGCCTTTATGCTCCGGCGACGGTCTGTTGGTTACATGAAATGCAAGACTTGCGTTTTTGTCTGTGATATCAATTTCCTGTTCCCAGCTACCCTCATAGCCCGTCGGAATTTTGGTTTCCACAATTTTAAATTTTCCATTATTGTCCGAAGTTACCAGAAGTTCCTCACTGACATAAATCTGACTTTCTTCTTCATATTTCAGTACAATCCCTTCTACCTTGTAACCATTTTGAGAAATACTGTACTCATACAGTGTAAACTGTGCATCTTTCAGAACATCCCCCGTATTTTCGTCTGTTTTCCGAATTTCTATCCTGCGTTTATCTGCCTGATAATTCAGAACTTCAAAGGAATATTTTTTATGCGTACCGGGTTCTGTAAGCCGAAAATCTTTCTGCCAGTTTCCTGCATAATTTGCGGGAGCTTTTGTTTCACGAATCCTGAATTTTCCCTGATTATCCTCCGTATAAAAAAATTCTCCTGACTCATATACCCGATTCTGGCTGTTGTATGTAAGGAGCGTTCCGGTTTTTCCATAACTTCCGGTCTTTTTGCTCCACTCATACAGCGTAAATTCCGCACCGGCAAGAGGATCGCCAGTATCTCCGTCTTTTTTTGTAATAACTGCCGTTCCACTTATATTCATAATATCTGTCACTGCAACAGATGCTGTCTTACCGGCAGTTACCGTAACATTTTTTATTACTGTGCTCAGTACATAACCAGAAGGAGCTTTTATCTCCTTTACGTAATACTGCCCCGGAGGCAATTTCAGATAAGTAATTCCTCCATTCTGATCCGTAATCCCGGTTTCAATTTTCTGATCTTTTTTGTACATAACACGGTAACCGGATTTCACATCTTCTCCTGCATAGATTGCATATTGGGCATTTGCAATTTTTTTCCCTGTATTTGCTTCTGTTTTTACCAGTTTAACACTTCCATAGGTAGATGGTTTTACCGTAAAATCAATCTTTCCCCTTGTTCCCTGGTATACATATGCCCCAAAATCCTGCATTCCGTCTTTTCCTGACTGTGCTTTTCCATCTACAAGAATATACGATACCGGCTGAAGCATCATTTTACATGAAAATTTTCTGGACGCTGTCGTATTCAGAGGAAAAATCAGATACAAATACGCACCTTCTTTTAAACTAAGACTGGTTCCTGTCATCATTTTGGGTCTGGTTCTCTGGGAATTATACTCTGACGCGCTTGTCCAGTAAGCCAGCTGCCATTTTTCTGTGGAATTCCTGGTTATGGTAATCCCGTTCCCGGCCTTTGCACCATCGGTAACTCTCATAAGGTTGCTCATCTGAAAGCCATCTTTCATGCTGTCCGGTATATAAGGAAGTGTATCCGGCCTGGAACGGTACACGCTCAAAGGAACCGTCTGTCCTACTGCAGACACCCATCCGTTTTCACCTTTCAAAGACACAGATGCCTTGTTTCTCGCAGGGATTGTCAGTGTTTTTATCTTGTCGATGAATCGGTTAATTCCCACATGTTCCACTTCCGCTTCTGTTGCATATCCACGGTCATTGAAATAAGCTATGGAAAGGGCGATATGTGTAAAAACATATCGGTTCTGCCATTTTGACCAGTTTATATGGCTGCAGGATGGATCATACCCCGTTCCAAGATCTCCGGGACCACCATATCCAAAGTAAAGAAGTTTTTGAATCACAGCATTTTTCAATACTTTAACTGCTTCGTCTTTCAGCATGGTACTATCCATACCATCTTTGGTTGCCTTCAGGCAGTACAGCGGAGAAACTTTTTCCGTTCCTGTATCATCAATATAATGTACCGAACGATAGGTACATCCCATACGGGTTTTGTTTCCGTTTCCTATAAAATCATTTGCCTCTGTCCAGACCTCGTCACAATAAACTCTTGTCCAGACATCCAGATAATACTGTGAAGGATCTAAGGCTGTGGTGGAAAGGTTCTCTTCATCAGAAGCAGACACTATAACACTTTCTGAGCCTGTAAAGCTTTCCGGAAGTGCCGGAGAAAGCGCAAAAACTTCTCCGTTTTCAATTTCCTGAATCAGCTGATCAGCTTCTTCGCTGTCACCTGTCAGTATTTCCGCATTCTCCTCAGAAAACAAAGTAAATTCAGGCTCTTCCTCCACATCTGTTTCCTCGTCATAAGAAAAAATCTCTTCATCCAGAACACTTTCTGATCCTGTCCCTTCCGAAAACTCTTCCTCCACATCTGTATTGCCGGAATCTGTCTCAACATTTTCCTGACTGTTTTGATCTTCATCTTCTTCCAGAAACATGCTTTCCGAGTGTTCTACCGCTTCATTTTCCAGAGCACTTCCCATTGTGGAACTGTCTGACACTGCAAGGGAGGAAGCCAGAATCAGCAGTGCCATCACAGCCCCTGTCATTCTTTTTTTCAAATTTTTCTTCCTCCTTTCCTAAGCACCAGAATTGCTGTAAAAAACGCTGTACTTCCTATAAACAGGAAAAACAGAATTCCGCTCTCGTCTCCGGTTTTTACAGGAGCTGACTTTTCTGAGGAAATGCTTTTTTGTGAATCGCCTCTGTCAGATTTTCCTTTTTTTTCAGTCTGTCCGGGCGTTGGAGATAAAACTGTGTTTTCTTTCTCTTCTTCATTTACAGAAAAAATCCATTTTACATCTCCGTCACGAATAGCATATGTATTATCAAGTTCTTTGGGAACTGTAACCTGAAATTTCATGCTTTCTCCTTTTCCGGACTGAATTTTTCCGAGCGAAACCGGCTTATTTAAGGATGCTGCAAGAAGATCACCCGAATACAGTTTCTTTTCACCTACGGATATTTCCAGTTTCAATTTTTTCAGAAATTCCTGGTCCTTCACAGATTTACACTCCGGTGCTGTTCGAAAATAGATCTCTGCTGTATGTTCCGTAGTATTTCGTATTTCTACGGAATCCTGAAATACATCTCCTGGCATAGCCGCGGAAAATCCGGCAAAAAAATCCTCCGGCGCTGCAATCAGTTTATGTGCATTTCCCTCAAATTCTACATTCAATTTTACCGGCTTCTTTTTTTGTACAATCCGTCCACTGGTATCATGAATACATCTTAATATTTTCTGATTTCCCCATGGAGTCATATCTTTAAAATCCGGCGAAAAGTTTGCCGCCTGCACGGCATCTGCAACAATTGTAATTCCCAGTTTCTTTTCCTGATATGGCTGCTCCCATTCTTCCGGAACCGAAATCCCTGTAAAAACGTCTATGCTATCTCCCTGTTCAAGTTTTCTGGTACAGTAAAAATATTTTCCCTGTTTTATCCAGTATTTTGACATACCGGTAAGATTACTGTCGTCAAGACCTTTCCTGTTTTCCAGATTATCCGTATATGTAATCTTTACCCTTATCCAGCAGGGCTCCGACTGATTGGTAATTCTTGGGATTTTGGATATTTTATCTCCGGGAAGGATTGTTTTATTATCCTGATAGGCAATTTCTCTGCCATTCTTTTTCTCCAGTTCTTTTAATGAGATATTGATATCTCCCGTGGAGATATGATTGGTTACCATTACAGAATCTGAAAATTTTCCGTAGGCAACGGCGCAGACTGCGATACTGCCAGCTGCAAACATCCCCGCAAGCAGAACTTTAAGAACTCTTTTCAACCATTCCTCCCCCTTTCTGCATTTCCGGATATCGGATTGTCAAAATATCTCCATGCACTTTTAAAATCCTCAAATCCTTCTGCCTGTACAGATTCTTCATATATATTGATTGCAAAATCTGAAAGACTGTTTTTATATGTATCATCAATTTTTGCCGAATCAATCCGGAAGCCTGTACATAAGGGCGTCGTCTTTTCTCCTTCCGCAACCACATTACGGTAGTAATAATAGCCATCCTCATTGCTGTACACCCAGTTTACTGTATCCATTCCCAGAATTTCTACTCCTCTTCCTATATCATCATCAGAGTAGGAAACCATCATCCTTACATAACAGTCTGCGTTAAATCCTTTTTCACTGCTGGAAAAATTTCCTGTCCAGATTTCTTTTCTGTAAGACGGATTATTCTCCATTGGTGTGGGGGTAGGATCTGGAAATTCTTCTTCAATTTCTGTTGTTACTGCTCCCACGCCAACTTCATTCATCTTATTATCGGAATCCGAAAAATATGCCGCTGTCCCTGCTACACAGATAGCTCCGGCTATAAAAAGAAACAGCACCGAATTTTTCAGTTTTCTCATTTAGTGACACCACCAGCCTGTCCTTTGTTCTGATTTACATATTTCTGATAAGCTGCTTTGGCCTGTTCCAGAACAGTTGTACTGCCGTCTCCTGTATTGGTAGCCTGAATTGCATAAGCTCTTACCGGCATATCCAACTGCTGCATATCCAGCTGCCCTTCAATAATATTGGCAAATGTTACGGTATCAAACAGTGTTGTTGTTTTTTCCCCAGGATTCAGAATATGATTATAGGCATATGTATACACCATATTCTGTCCGATTTCTTTTCTCTCCATCTGTGTCCAGTCACTATTCTTGGAATAACTGAACAACTCCGTTTTTTCCAGATTATTTCTGGTTCCATCTGCGGCTGCGGTAATGATTTCTCTCACAGGAACAGATACTTCCAGGTATACAAAGGCTTCATTCACTCCTTTGTTTTCCACATAGGGATCTTTTTTGATTACCTGGGTAGGTACAATCTTGGTGTTTTCTTCCGGTTTCCATCCAGGTTCTTCCAAAGCAATATCTACTTTTCCTACGGTAAAACTGTTGGTAGCAGTTTCAAAATCTGTAAGATAAGCTGCAGTTCCTCCTGCTGCCAGTGCTGCGATCATTGCTCCAAGTGCGATTCCTTTTACCATTTTTTTATTTTTCATCATAATTTAATCCTCCAGATATTTCTTTTTTAATTTTTTTAGGGGTATATGCCAGATCAGAGATCACTGACAGACCTGCCGCAATACATACGGCAGCAAACGGAATCCGGGCTTTCAGAAAATAAAGTACATAGCCCAGATAAGGCAGGCAAAAGACTACCCGCCCGATAATCTGCGACTCTTCCACAGGGACAGGGTCCGCAGTTTTGTTCGCATCACCTTTTGTGATCCAGGTACCGTTTTGTTTCTTTATCACTCTGTGTGTGATAACGGTATCCCCGTTGCGAAACGTAATAATATCTCCTTTTTCAGGAGATAACTTCTCCACCTTTGTGAAAACAACAGCTCCTGTTTGGATTTCCGGCTCCATGGAACCAGAATAAACCACATATGGCCGAATTCCAAAAAGACCTGGAAAAAGAAGAATGAATGCAGTCACAAACATTATTCCCAGAGCCGTGTTAAAAATACAGCGAAAAATTTTTTTCATGATGATGACTTCCATTTTTACGGAAAAAGAGTATCTTGATTTTTGCCCGTCTCCAAATGGTGGCGATCTGCTCCCAACATAGCAGTACATAAAAAATCCTCTTTCTTTTTCAAATACAGATAATAAATGGTTACTTAATAATAAATCAGGAATTTTATGGAACGGAACCGTTCCGGAATGTCCGCCTGGTAAAGACGGTATAGAAAATTTAAAAGATCTTTTTCAGATGTTGTCATTATAAAACCTGTTTCAGGAGAAGTCAATGAAATTCGTCCGACAGAATTCGACATTCCCCAAATCCGCCGCAAACTGTGAGATCTGTTTGCGGCGGATTTCTTTATTGTGTAAGAGAATAAATATATTCTAATGGAAGCAACATCAGTTCCTGTATTTCCATTTTCTCCTCTTCCCTGTTTTTCCCTGTAACAGGAATTTCGATCCGGAATGCCGGCTGGTGAATAATCTCTCCATAAAACTGTTCCGGTCTTCCAGTACTTCTTTTTTCATTCTCTGTATGAAAACGCTCCAATTTTCCATCTGTGCATTTCTTCAAATGTCTGGCAAGACGATGACATCGTGGTCCTGTGGAAAATTTCTGGTCCTGTCGATAATACACAATTTTTTTCCCTGATCCACAAAAAACAAGCAGCCCTCTGCCTCCATATTCCTGAAAAATCCTTATCAAAGCTCTGGTTTCATTTTCACTTGCCGGCTGCTGATGAATCTTTTTTCTGCTGCTGAAACTGGTTGGAAAATTTAAAACCGGATTCATTCCTCTTGCATTGCACACAAACTCATCACATGGAATATCCTGCATTTTTAACATTTGACGGAAAATTGGATTCCGCACAGCACCATATCCTCTGCGACAGATTTCATAACCATCCGGATTTACTACCGGAATGATACATAACCTTGTCGTATCCAAAAGTTTTTTTACTTCATAAAACTCCTTTACCATCCAACCACATTCGTAATTCCTGCAAAGTTCCATTGTCACCTCTGTTAGCCTGTCCGACATCATCCAGTCTACACCCGAAAAACCGGCTACACAGAAAATGCAGGTATCTCCTGTTCCTATTTCCAGCATGGGAATCATTCTGTCGTCATGGCTTTTTCCAATTACGCGAAACTGTGTAAAAGTTTTATATCGCTGTGATAATTCCCACAGTTGATAATAAATGCTTTCGTAAGTTTTCTCCTGTATCATATCCATTTTCCTTCCTCCGATCCATAAAGCCGCAGTTGGATATTTTTCTTTTTTCTATTTCCGTACTGCCATTCTATTATCTATGTATGCGGAAACACATAAAAAAAGAACCGGCTCAGCACCGATTCCTTTTATTTACGAAATAATTCAATATTCCTCCACCGATAATAATTACCAATGCAACTGCAACCACTCTTTTTGCAGCTTCCTGAGGCAGCTGTCCTTTTGATCCGATGGAATCTTCATAAAAAGTCAGCGTATAATTAATCTCATGAGGTGCTCCCATCGCCAGCGTATCCGCAATTACTTCCATTTTATCATCCAACACCGTGATCGGTACTGTAAAAACAGAATTTCTGCCTTCCTCGCTTTCATTGAGAAATTTCTCACCGTCTACAATCATATAATCATAATTGGAACTGCTCCACTGAAGCTCTGCATACATTCTGCCATCCTTCACAATCATCAGTGTCGGTGAAGAGACACTGGCTTTACCACTTCCGCCTTCCAGATCTACCTGTATGGAATATTCTCCATCCGTAAGATCTGTTTTCACTCCGCTTAGCCCTTCTGCCGCCAGTATCTGTACCGGACATAACAACATCACCGCCAGCATCACAAGCGTCAGTATTCTTATTCCTGTTCTGTATTTCATCTCTCATTCCATCTCCCATAAGTCATTTTGTACAACTATATCACACCGGCTGTTTTCTGTAAAGAACCCACCAGGGTTGTTGAAATATCCTTTTCTTTCAAGTATAATAGAGAGAAATTTGTATACAAACGAAAGGAAATGAATAGAGATGATCGAAACCAAAAATCTCACCAAAAAATTCGACAATTTCACTGCTGTGGATTCTCTGAATCTTCGTATAGAAACCGGCGAATTTTTTGGACTTCTGGGCCCCAACGGTGCAGGAAAAACCACTACGATCAGTCTGCTTTCCACTTTGCTTCTGCCCACGGAAGGAGAAGTCCAGATTGGCGGGCAGACACTTGGACGCAACCGACCGGATCTGAAACGTAAAATCAGTGTTATCACACAGGAGTATTCCATGCGTCAGGACATGAACATGGATGAAATTATGGAATATCAGGGCCGTCTGTATTTTATGCCACGGAAGGAAATCAAGGCAAAAACCGAGGAACTTCTTGATTTCTGCGGGCTTCTTCCTTTCCGGAAACGAACGGTGCGTAAACTTTCCGGTGGTATGAAACGTAAACTTATGGTATGTCGCGCACTTCTCACCAGCCCGGAAATTCTTCTTCTTGATGAACCGACTGCAGGAATGGATGCCCTTTCCAGACGACAGATGTGGAATCTTCTTCGTCAGCTTAACGGGAAAAATCTCACAATCCTTCTTACTACTCACTATATGGAGGAAGCCCAGTCTCTCTGCAACCGGGTTGCTCTTATGGACCATGGCAAACTGGAAGAAATTAATACTCCATCCGGTCTGATCGAAAGTCTTGGAAAATATACCGTTGATCAGGAAACTTCTTCGGGAGCCAAAAGCCATTATTTCCACAGCAGAGAAGAAGCTATTACTTTCCTGTCCGCCCTGGACGGACAATGCACACTTCGCGAGACAACTCTGGAAGATGTTTTTGTGGAGCGGGCAGGCAGACATCTGATGCAACGATAACATACTTATATACAATTTAATAGAATGGACGATGAATTATCATGGGTATACTTACTATTTTATGGGAAAAATGGGTTGAATTTCGAAGAGATTTCTATAAGATCACACTGGCTGCCATGATCGCACCTCTGATGTATCTTATTGTTTTTGGGATGGGAATTCAGACTTCTTCTCACGGAGAACCTTATCTGAACTTTCTGATCCCCGGTGTGGTTTCACTGACTACCATGAACGGAAGTTTCAATGCAATTGCACAGAATCTGAATGTGCAACGTCTGTATGAAAAAGCCTTTGATCAGGTTATGATCTCACCTACTCCTCTCTGGCAGTTTATTGCCGGACAGATTATCGGCGGCAGCCTTCGTGGACTTTATGCAGGTGGCATTATTATTCTTCTGACTATGCCTATTGGAACAGGCCTTGTATTTAACGGATGGTCTTTTCTGGTAATGTTCCTGAATGGAGCTGTCTTTTCCGCTATTGGAGTGGTCGTTTCCTTCCTTGCAAAAAACCATGCTGATGTACCACGTTTTTCCAACTATATCATTATGCCAATGGCATTTTTATGTAATACTTTCTTTTCTACGGAAAAGATTCCGGGAATTCTTGGAAACTTTGTGGCAGCACTTCCCCTGTCACAGACCAGCCATTTAATCCGGACTATCGCTTCCGGAGGAGCCGTCAATTACCTCAGTATTCTGATACTGTTTGTTTATCTTGCTGCTTTCAGTGTGGCAGCATCCTGGTTTATCTATAAGAAAAAAAATCTGTAAAAACATTTGCATTTATTTCGTAAAAAATCACCGGTTTCTCTTCAAATGCGAGAAACCGGTGATTTCTTTTATCTTTTTATGCTATTCTGGCTATTGTGCAATCAATTCTCTTTTTTTCTTCTTCTGATAAGTACATAACCTCCTGCAAGAAGGGATGCGCCTGCAAGTGCAGCCATGGTTCCAATCGGTGAATTATCTGCTGTGGATACTGCACTTCTGGAGCTGGTTCCATCACCATTGGCAGAAGTTGCGGATGCCTCTCCTGTTACTGTTGCATCCGGATCAGAACCGGTCTGTCCGCCGCTTCCATCTGTTCCGTCTGCTCCTGGAGTTCCAGATGGTGTCAGTGTTGCGGATTTAAACTGGTATACTGCAGACTCTACCGTATCCATTGCGTTCCACTGACCACCTGTATAAATATATTTCTGGAAGAAGATATACAGATTATAAGTAGCCTCTTTATTGATTCCAGATGTGGAACCAATCTTCCATGCAGTATGCTGCTGTTTGGAAGTTGGATTTGCAACTGTACTCCAGTAAAGCGGAACCCATTTTACATCTCCCTCATTAGGATTTGGATTTGTCGTTCCTGCACCGATAACTGTAAATTCATGGAATGTATTCGGATAAAACTGAATTGGATCATTCAATCCCAACACCTCGCTCTCCTTCACATCTGGCACATTGGCATTCGGCACATTTGTCGGGGTCGGAGTTGGGATTGCCGGTCTACTGCTCTCAGACAAAGGAACTTTGAAGGATTTTGCAGTTTTTACAACGCCGTTAATGGTCGGCTGTAGCAAAATATCCTTACCTTTGGAATCTTTTGCTGTAATATACAGCACGATTTCTTTATCCGGAAGATTATTCAGCTCAATGGCAAAGGACTTGTCCTTTTTTATGCTTATTTTTCCACTTCCGCCATCTTTATCAGAGCCTTTTTCCTTCCAGGTATAATTACAGGTACCATCTGCTCCGATGATAAAATTTACTGTTGCGGAAGAATGATCTCTCCAGCTGAATCCAATCCAGCGAAGAGACGCTTTCGTCTGTGTTTCTGCCTTCGGACGTCTGGACTCATTTAATTTTATCTGCTTGGAAACTTCCTGTCCATCTTTGTCTACAAACCATACCCACAGATCAATGGCACTGTTTGCATCAAGATTTTTCAGGGTAACATTGAAATTACCGGCCTTGCTGACAGACACTTTATTCTTCTTATCGTTCTTGGCTGAAGCATCACGTTTCACCCATTTATAGTAGCAGGTACCGGCCTTGGTAGAATTCAGTGTTACAGTTACCTGTGTACGGCTTGCCCATTTGGAGGTAACTGCCTTAATCACCGGTTTGACTACCGGATCTGCTGCTTTTGTGATGGTTGTCTTTGCAGGTTCTGCGTTTACTGCACCATCATCCGTTTTTACCCATACATACAGATCAATGGCACTGTCTGTAAGATTATCAAGTTTGATTGTGGCTGTTCCATTGGCATCCACGTGTCCGCCTTCGGTACTGTTCTCAATAGATGGAGCTGCCTCACCTTTCTTGACATACGCATAGCAATATGTACCTGCCTTATCAGAACTGATGGTTGCCGTTGCAGTGGTCGCACCGCTCTTCCATTCTGTCTCTGTAATCTGAACAGTCGGTCTGTTGGAAACCAGTTTTCCTTCAGAATTGACTTTATAGTTCTTGTCTCCCTCATACTGAGATGCCAGAACTGTAAGTGCACTGGCAAAATCACTGTCTGATACATCGTCTGCTTTTGCAACTGCCACATAATTCTCAGCTGCATTTTCAACAGAAAAACCAATCTGTGAAGAGGTAAGCGCTCCACTTACAACGATCTTTCCATCGGTACCTGCCAGAACAATATTCGCCGGGGTCTGCCCATCTGTCATTGTATTTCCGGTAACAGCAGGCTCTGTATCCGCTGCTCCGTCACCTTTTTTTACAAAGATGGAACCGGTGCTGTAAATAGCACCTTTATCAGATTTATTGCCTGTAATGGTACCACCTGTAATCTGAACAATTCCGCCTTCATTGAAAACAGCCGCACCAGATGCGGAAGTTGTATTATTGATAAGTTTGATTCCTGTTGTCATGGAAAACTTCGCACCGGCAACTACATGAATCAGGGATCCTGCCACCTGTGTCGAATCTCCAACAGATCCATCAACAGAAAGAGTTCCTGCACTTCCGGTCTCTGTTGCGTCTTTTTTTGCCATATAAAGAGCACCGTTTACAGCAAAAAGATCACCGGCAAATCCATCTGCACGATTAATCTGGGCATTTTCATCTGCACCTAAAATCACAATTCCCTTTCCTGCCGGAACTGTAATCGTATTTGTAACTGAAATGGTTCCGCTGACAACAATCTTGGTAAGGTCGGTTTCTGCGGCATTATTTGGATCTTCCAGATTGGCTGCAGAATTAATGGCAGCAACCAGTCCGGCTTCGTCTGTGACAACATTTCCCTCCTCAGCTGTCTGCTCCTGCTGAACTTCTTCCTGGGTCTGTGCAGCTTCTTCCACTGCGGCCTGCTCTTCCGCCTGGGCCTGTTCCTCCGAAGTTGTCTGCTCGCCGGCATCACTCTGTGCCTGTGTATCTTCTGAAGGAGTTTCTTCTGCATCTGCTCCTTCTGCAGCTTCTGTATTATCATCTGCAGTCTGCTGCGCTTCCGTAGCTGCTGTATCTTCAGCAGCAAAGGCAGCGGCCGGTGCCATTCCCACTGTCATGGAACCGGCAAGCAGAACTGCAAAAAGTTGCTTTTTTTTCATTTATATGTCCTCCTGTTTGAGTTAGTCTCTCTTTCAACCCCCAGTTAACTGGGAAAAGTATAGCACAACACTTTAAAAAAGTAAAGCGGACGCAACAATCCGCTTCACTCTATGTATTCTTATGGACGCACCTGTCCGTTACCATATACGATATATTTGGTTGTTGTCAGTGCCAGCAATCCCATAGGTCCTCTGGCATGAAGTTTCTGTGTACTGATTCCAATTTCAGCCCCAAATCCGAACTCATTTCCATCTGTGAATCTGGTAGATGCATTGACATAGACAGCTGCCGCATCTACCTCGTCCAGGAATTTCTGTGCATGAGTATAATTATTGGTAATGATCGCCTCTGAATGTTTCGTATTATATTTATTGATATGAGCAATGGCTTCTTCCACAGAATCCACCACTTTTACGGAAAGAATATAATCCAGATATTCTGTTCCCCAGTCCTCTTCCGTTGCAGGAACAGCTCCAGGCATCAGGGCACCGGCTGCTTCATCTGCGCGGACTTCCACGTGTTTCTCATTCAGACGTTTTGCCAGTACCGGCAGGAAAGCATCTTTCACTTTTCGGTTTACAAGAAGGGATTCACATGCATTGCAGACTCCCACACGCTGTGTTTTTGCATTGATGACAATATCTGCTGCCATGGAAAGATCTGCTGTCTCGTCCACATAAATATGGCAGTTACCAGTTCCTGTCTCAATTACCGGAATTGTGCTCTGGTTTACAACGGCCTTGATCAGCCCTCTTCCGCCTCGCGGAATCAGCACATCCACATACTGATTCATTTTCATAAATTCCGCAGCTGTTTCTCTGGAAGTATCTTCGATCAGCTGAATCGCATTTTCTGTAATGCCACAGTCTTTTACTGCCTCACGGATACATTTTACAATTGCAGTATTGGAATGAATGGCATCGCTTCCACCTTTCAGAATCACAACATTTCCGGTCTTAAAACAAAGTCCAAACGCATCGGAAGTTACATTCGGCCTGGCCTCATAGATAATTCCAATTACCCCTAACGGAACACGTTTCTGTCCAATAAGAAGTCCGTTGGGACGTTTTTTCATCCCGGTTACTTCTCCGATAGGATCTTCAAGACCTGTAAGCTGGCGAAGTCCGTCCGCCATTCCCTCAATACGCTCCGGTGTCAGCATCAGACGGTCAATCAGACCTTCCGGCATCTGATTCTTTTTTCCATTTTCCACATCCAGCTCATTGGCTTTGAGAATTTCTTCTGTATGATTTACCAGAGCTGATGCTACAGCCTCAAGAATTTTGTTTTTGTCGTTTGTAGAAAGATTTCGAAGGACGGTTTCTGCATCTTTTGCATTTTGTCCCAGTTTTTCGAGCATTTCATTCATTCCCAAATATTCCTGCCTTTCTTTCTGTTCATATCAATTCGGTGTCCATCTTACTGAATATCCCGGTATACCTGTTCTTCCGTGACAATAACCTGCGGACAGATATCCGTATCCTCTGTAGGTACTTCCGGAAGCATCTGGAAAGAAAATCCAACCGCAACCCGCTGAATCTTCGGATGTTTTTCCAGAAAACGGTCATAAAAACCGCCACCATAACCTACGCGATTACAGTTCACATCAAAAGCCACCCCTGGCATGACCATCATTGCCTCTTCCCAGGAAACGACCTGTCCGTCTTCTCTCGGCTCCGGAATACCAAAATAACCGGCTTCCAACTGAGAAAAATCCGTCAGCCTGTAAAATATCATGTCTTTCCCGAAGACTTTGGGTACTGCAACTTCTTTCCCATCTTTCCAGGCCTGCTCGATAATATAACGGGTAATTACTTCATGGTTATAATCCGCATAGGCCATAATACGATCTGCGTTTCTGTATTCCGGAAGCTGTGTCAGAGTTTCCGTAATTTTGCGGCTTTTTTCCTGAATCCAGGTATCCTCATGCTCTTTTCTGGCTTTAAATATTTTTTTTCTAATTTCCTTTTTTTCTTCCATATTTTTCTCCCAGGTTGGTAATGCTGCCATCCTTTTCCCTGATATCAATGTTATTCAGATGCGCCCGGAGATTTCCTTTCACCGCATCCAGATATTCTCTGCGAAGTTTTGCCTGTTCTACTTTCTCTTCTTCTGTAAGGCCCACACTCTTCTGTTTGTGTGCCAGTGCGTTAATTCTGTCAATTTTAATATTATCCATCATAATATTTCTGTTCTCCTTAAAGCAGTTTCTCAATATAATCAATGAGGAAAAATTCCTCTTTCTTGTTTCCTACAAACAAAGTTCCGCAGTTTTTCCCTTCCATAATTCTGTGGATATTATGAAAATCATTTCCGTTGGCGATTACCATATCCGCACCTGCTGCTGTCGCAATAATTGCAGCGGTAAGTTTGGTTGCCATGCCACCGGTTCCCACGTTACTTCCTGTAGAAGATTTTCCAAGTTTACGCATATTGTCATCCATGTTCTCCACAATGTCAATAAACTCCGCATCCGGGTTGGAATTGGGATCATCGGTAAAAAGTCCGTCAATATCAGACATCAGAATCAGAAGATCCGCACCGATCAGTGCCGCAACCACGGAAGAAAGTGTGTCATTATCTCCGAATTTTACCAGATTCTGGAATTCGTAGGAGGATACCGAGTCATTTTCATTTACGATGGGAATGACTCCTTCTGCCAGCAGCTGATTGAATGTATTCTGTGCATTCCGGCGATTGGTGTTATTGACCATGGTATTTTTTGTCATAAGGATCTGCGCTACCATCTGGTTGTATTCTCCAAAAAGCTTCTGATATATGGTCATCAGCCTTGCCTGTCCTACCGCCGCACATGCCTGTTTCTTTTCCAGTTCTGCAGGCTTGCCTTTCATCCCAAGGGCCGCAGCTCCTACAGCAATGGCACCGGAGGATACCAGAACCACATCCTTCCCCTGATTGTGAAGATCGCTGAGTTCTCTTGCAAGAATTTCCAGTTTACGGAAATCCAGTCTTCCTGTTTCTGAATGGATCAGTGATGAAGATCCTATCTTGATTACAATACGTTTCTTGTCTTTCAGACGTTCCCTGTAGTTTGCATTCATGTTTCTGATTCTCCTGATAGCTGTATATTTACTGATAAGTGACGGAATCTATCCGGTCATTCTGTATAATCTCCACCCAGGTAGTTCCCGGATTCAGACGGATCTCCTGTTCATTTCCATCATAATAATGTGTGATTCCCCATAGTGAATCTTTTTCCCAGCGGATATCCATAGCTTTTCCTCTGGTAATGTATTTTCCCTCGCCACCGGAAATGGCATCAATATTCAGATAACCATTGCTGTCATATGCCGGGCAGGAAGAATACTGAAGGATAATATTATCACAGGTGAGCTGTTCGTTATCCAGCTGGTCCACATGCTCTTTTCCATACTGGAAACGGCGGTATTCCCTGGATTCTGCATCATATTCATACCACGGATGATTATCTGTGAAATTATCAAGTTTTACAATTGCCGCAGTAATTCCATCCGGAACTGTTTCCGTTCCATCTTCCGCAAAAAGATAATGGCCGGTATAGTCTTCCTTATATTCCTGGCTGTATCCCATGGCATCAATTCCTGCCTGAAGATGAGCTGCATCGGTATAAGCATTGTGGGGGGCTTTTCTGTCTGTTGTTCGGAAAAACGCCAGATTTCCCATCTGAATCCCGTTAAGATTGTCAATTACGTGCTGTTCCAGATAAGGCAGTGCATAGGCTGCCTGTCCATAATGTGCATAAATTGCCTGAAATTCATTGGCATAAAAGAGATAATAATCGCGACAGCTACGCACGGAGCCAATCCGTTCCAGCTCATCGTAATCTTCGAGAATTCCCATAAGACGGGTAATATTTCCTTCCACAGGCGCTTCATATACTACACCTGCGTGTCCAATTCCACTCTGCGGCGCACCGGAAATGTTATTTCCCATCATTACGGCAACAGGTCTCCGACGTCCAATGCTCTCGGGAACACTCTCGCCTGTAAGATAACTCTTTACCTGCGTTTCCGTCTGGTTTCCCTCACTGGGGACAAAACCAACCAGATCCTGCTGTGCCCCAAACGCCGGAGCACTCTGGGCAATACAGATGCATGTTGCCATGATACCTGCCAGAATACCTGTCTTTTTCATTCTCATATATTACCTCCTTTTCTTCAGGCGGAAAAATTCTTCCGCTTTCCTTCTCTCTTATACCGGTTTACCCGGCATTTTTAACGGTTAATCCCAAGCTCTTTAAGTGCAGCAGCCTGCTTGGCTTCCATAACTTTCGCCTCATCTTCTGTCATATGGTCATACCCAAGAAGATGGAGCATGCTATGGGCAACCAAAAAACAGAACTCCCTCGTTACACTGTGCCCGTATTCTTCTGCCTGTGCAAAAACCTTGGGCACGGAGATCATAATATCTCCAAGCAGAAGTTCATCACTGTCCAGATCAAAATAAGATTCATCCTCTTCCACCACAGAATAATCGGCCGGAGTCTCAAAAGGAATCATGGGAAACGATAACACATCTGTCGGTGCCTGAATATTCCGGAACTCCGTATTTACTCTTTTGATCTCCTCATTATCTGTGAGAACCAGATTGACCTGTCCATCATAAGGACATTTCTCCATTTCCAGAACTTTATCCGCAACCTGGGATGCAAGAGCAGCATAATCAATCCCGAGCTCCTGGTCTGTTTCATATTCGATATTTATGGTCATCTTCTGTACTC
>OLRJ01001208.1_pt1 | contig 22672 bp, 21 predicted proteins | sample 1672741 | NCBI WGS metagenome assembly OLRJ01 (sample SAMEA3136719, study PRJEB25190) | human gut metagenome | biome: human gut; feature: human-associated habitat; material: faeces | place: Austria | collected 2013
TAGTCATTCTCCGCACGCAGTCGCTGCACTTCGGCCAACAGATCTTCTTCTACCTGCTTCGGCAACTGCTTTGGCGGACGACCCTTACTGCTGCGGCCACGCCGTTCGATGGCTAACCCTTCCGGCCCTTCTTCCAAATAAATGCGTTCCCAGCGCTCTATAATTTTATGGTCGTTAATTCCAAATTCCTGCATTGCTGCATAGATACTCAGATGTTCTTTTTTCATGGTTTCTACAACCATTTTCTTGAACTCCGGCGTATATCGTTTGTTTGGTACTCCTTTTGGCATAGCAAAACACCCCACTTGTTAGATAGTATACCATACTGTCTAACAAATGGGGTGCTGTTCAAAATGCACAGTATAGGGACTTTTTTATTTACTTATTTTCTAAAATCTTCCAAATACACTTCCGCACTCCTCGTCATTTCCCGGGAGAAATCGCTCTCGTACTTGCGTTTGCAGAAGGCCTGGATGGCGGTGGTGAAATCGTAGTTCTGCTGGCCGTTGGCGGCAGCGCGGGCGGTGAAGTCGGCGCGCAGTTCGTCGTCGGTGCGGTCGCGGTAGGTGTTCTCACAAACGACGGCGTCCTTTGCAAACCGGGCCGGTTTGGGGCGGATCTTCTGCTGGTCCGTCGGGCGGCCAAATACCAGCATGCAGGCCGGGACCACGTACTCTGGCAGGCACAGGGCTTCCCGCATCTGCTCGGCGTTCTCGATGACATCACCGATGTAGCAGCTGCCGATGCCCAGGCTTTCCGCCGCCACCACGGCATTCTGCGCTGCGATGCAGGTATCGGCCATGGCCAGCAGCAGGTCTCCTACACCGGGGGTCCGTACATCCTCGATGCCCGCTGCCTTATAGGCCTGCAGCCAACGGCGGCAATCGGCCAAAAACACCAGCACCAGCGGCGCCTTGGCAATGAACGGCTGGTGGTCGCACAAATCGGCCAGGCGGGCTTTCAGCGCCGGGTCGGTGATGTTCAAAATCGTGTACAACTGCTGGTTGCCCGCCGTGGGTGCCTGGAACGCCGCTTGTAATATAGCGTCCCGCTCGGCTTCGGTCACCGGCTCGTCGGTATACACGCGCACACTTTTGCGGGCGGAAAGTGCCTGTAAGATCTCGTTATCCATAGTTTCCATACAATATCACACCTTTTTGTGGTGGAGGAATTTGCCCACCAGTTTGTTCAGCATACTGAAAATTTCGCGGAAGTTGATGGCGCAGACGATGGCCGTCAGCACCGTGACAGGGATGACCCAATTTTCCAGCCGCATGATGCAGAAAATTTCCGCCAGCACCAGCGCCAGGTTCAGCAGCAGCCAGCCGGGGTGGAAGTCCACTTCCAGCAGGCCGCGGGTGGAGTAGGCACGCAGCAAAAAAACCAACAGCAGCCCTAAGAAGCTGGCCGGAGTGACACCCCAAGGGCCCCAGGCCAGGATGAAGCAGTAGTTCAGGATCAGGTTGAGCACCGCACCGCACAGCATCGTGACCAGCGAACCGGTGGACCGCTTATACACCACGTAGATGCTGTTGAGGAACTGGTTCAGGCAGGTGCACATGGAGCAGAGCGTCAGAAACGGCACAAAGATCCAGCCGTCGTAATATTCGGCCTTGAACAGGTGCATCATTGGTCGGCAGAGCCAGATAACGCCCGCCACACAGCAGAACAAAACACTGGCGTAGATACGGAAAATTTTGGAGAAGAACACCTCGCGGTCCTGCTCCTCGGTCACAGCGGAGAGCTGCCAGGCCTCGTAGAAGATGCTGCCCAGAATCGTGATGACCTGCGGCAGGAAATAGCCCGCCGACAGCAGGCCGACCCAATAGTTGCCGCTGCGGCCGCCGTAATCCTCGCACATAGCCTGCACAAAGAACATATCGCTGGCGTTGATGATCCAAAAGCTGATGGCCGCGGGGATCATGGGCAGGCAGTAGCGCAGCATGTCGCGCCAAAGCTTTTTGTCAAAAGCTTTGGGGGTGCAGAATTTATAGCACCTGCCCGCAAAGAACACAAACACCATCGAGGTCAAGTCCGCGCAGGCGTTTGCCAGCAAAAAGCCCGCCGCGCCCAGCTTGAGCCAACTCAAAAATACCAGGTAATACGCCAGCAGTGCGCCGGTAGTCAGCACGCCGTCTATCGCCACTAGGCGGTTCAACATACGGGAGCGGATAAACTGGGTACACAGCGTGCGCAGGCAGCTGGCCAGCACGCAGAGGTATAGATACGGCAGGTATTCCGCCGCGTTGGGGATGAACCGCACCAGCGGTATGGCCAGCAGCAGCAGCAAAAAGCCCACGCTGATGGTAGCGCCGCCATTGACGAAGACGCTGGACTTGTTGACCTTTTTATCCAGGCCAAAGCGGATGACTGCGTAGGACACGCCCAAACTGACCACCGGGATCAGCAGGTTAGTAGCCTGCTGCAGCAGGCTGGACACACCCATGATGTCCGGCGTATCCAACGCGTAGCTCAGGTACGGGCGGATGAAGAAGCTGAGCAGCTTGGAGCTGAAGTTGGAGATGGCAAACAGCAGTGTATTGCTTACCAGCGTTGAGTATTTTTTTTGCGATGATGCCACGGGAAATCCTCCGTAATGCGTAATAAAAATGTTTAGGCAGTGGTCACATCTGCTTTAACAGTCGTTCGCGGGCTTTGTAGTCCGGCATAACTGCCGCCACCGCCGCCCAAAAGCCGGGACCATGGTTGGGGTGGGCAAAATGGCAGAACTCATGTACTACAACATATTCCTGCGCGGGCAGGGGTGCCACACACAGCCGCCGCGCAAAAGCCAACGTGCCGGTTTTTAAGCTGCAGCTGCCCCAGCGGGTGGTCATATCCCGCACAGCGATCTTGGGCATATGCCCGCCCGGGCAGGTGGCCGCGAACTGGGGATAGTATGCCCGGCACAGCACCTGGATATGGGCCAGGGCCTCGGCCCTGGTGGGCAGTTCCGGCTGCTGGGCGGCTTCCTGTTCGCGGCGGGCGGCCACGCGGGCCTGGGCGCTGCGCACCCAATCTGCCTTGCTGGCAACAAAAGCATCCACCTTCATGACCGACACACGCGGTGCGGCACTGGCGGCTACGCTGCCATCAGCCCGCACGCGCAGGTTGATATTGCGCACGCGGCGGCGGGTAAGCGTATAGGTCACGCCCGCCACCGTGCGCGTTTGTTGCCGCGGCAAAGCCAAGTGCAAGCCCCCTTTGCAGATTTTCTATATTGTACACGCTTTTGCGGGCCGATGCAAGCATCGGCCCCTACAAAAAAGAGGCGGCTAAAGCAGCCACCCCTCACCGCCTGCGGCGGAGCTCCCCTCCAGGGGAGCCTTTATGCTATCTTATTTTCCTTTTGCTTCCTGGATATACTGCCGCGGAGTCTGGTTATACTCGGCCTTAAAGGCGCGGTAAAAGTTGGCGTAATCGCCAAAGCCGCAGTATTGGCACACCTCATTCGGCGGTACGCCGCCCGCCAGCAGCTGCTTGGCGTTCATCAGGCGCTTTTGCAAAATATAGCGGTGTACTGTGGTGCCCACCTGGGCATCAAATTTGCGCAGCAGGTGGTATTTGCTGATGAAAAACTGCTCAGCCAATTGGTCCAGGGTCAGGCTCTCGCTGTAGTGTTCATTTATATAATGTAGGACAGCGTCCACCACCTGGTCACTGGTGCCGGCCGGGCGCAGGTCCCCGTGGGAGTCCGCCGCCCGGTTCAGGCCGATCATCAGCTCTGCCAGCGCACCTTGGGCCAACAGGTCGCTGCCATAATCCTTGCGGGCGCGCAGGTCGCACAGGCGGTCCACCGTGCTGCGCAGCGGCGCGCCGATGGCACCGGGCAGGCGCAGCAGGTTGGTGTGGCCCGGCACGCTGGTATCAAAGCAGCGGGTCAGGCTGGTGCGCGGGGTGGAAAGCCGGTCCAGATATGGTCGGGCGATCCACAGCACGATGCGCTCGTACGCGTCGGCATCGGTATCGATGCGGGCCTGATGCAGCTCCAGCGGGCTGCACAGCATCCAGTCGCCGGGGCGCATGCGGTAAATTTTATTTTCCACAATATATTCAATACGGCCGCGCAGCAGCAGATAAACCTCGTAAAAATCATGGTGGTGCAGCTCCACTTCGTTCATGTAGGTGGAACGATAGCGGTACACCTCATAATCCGGCTCGATCATGCTTTGACGCTTGGTATAGGGGTTAAAACTGGCCGACATGGTACACCTCCGCCTTTTTCAGCGTTGCTTTGCTCTTATTTCTATGTTACCGCAATTTTTGCAATTTATCAAGCAATTGTGGTAATTTTCTTGCGAAAAATTGCGTGCTATACTGAAACCACAAAAGGGGTGGTGACGGTACGCTGCCAAACCTTCCAAAGCATCTTCTACGCATCACGAAAAGGAGCAAACCATTATGCAGATGAATGCCTCTTCCATCGTTAACCAGAAGGCCGAGTGGGAAAAGCTGGGCGTTAAGCTGCCCGCCTTTGACCATGCCGCCATGACTGCCGCTACCAAGGAGCATCCTATTTGGGTTCACTTTGGCGCCGGCAACATTTTCCGCGGTTTCATCGCCGCCCTGCAGCAGCGCCTGCTGAACGAGGGCCTGGCCGATCGCGGCATCATCGCGGCCGACACCTTCGACTACGACATCATCGACAAGATCTACACCCCGTATGACAACCTGACAATGAACGTCACCCTGAACCCGGACGGCACCACCAGCCGCGAGATCATCGGCTCCATCGCCGAGGGCCTGCATGCTGACTCCTCTGACGCTGCCATGATGGCCCGCTTCAAGGAGATCTTCACCGATCCCGGCCTGCAGATGATCAGCTTCACCATCACCGAGAAGGGCTACGCCCTGTATCGTCCGGACGGCAGCCTGATGCCCGTTGTCCAGGCCGACATCGACGAGGGCCCCGCCCACGCACGCCATGCCATGAGCATGGTCACCGCCCTGTTGCTGGAGCGTTTCCAGAACGGTGCCGCTCCTCTGGCCGTCGTCAGCATGGACAACTGCTCTCACAACGGTGAGAAGCTGCAGACCAGCGTGATGACCATCGCCAAGGCTTGGCTGGAGAAGGGCTATGTTGGCCAGGACTTCATCGATTACCTGACCGATGAGAGCAAGATCGCATTCCCCTGGTCCATGATCGACAAGATCACTCCGCGCCCCCACAAGATCGTGGAAGAGCAGCTGGTCAAGGACGGCATCGAGGGTATGGAGCCCATCGTTACCAGCAAGAACACCTTCATTGCTGCTTTCGTCAACGCCGAGCGCCCGCAGTACCTGGTCATCGAGGACAAGTTCCCCAACGGCCGTCCTGCCCTGGAGAAGGCTGGCGTGTACCTGACCGACCGCGACACCGTCAACAAGACCGAGCGCATGAAGGTCACCACCTGCCTGAACCCGCTGCACACCGCCATGAGCGTGTACGGCTGCATGCTGGGCTACACCCTGATCTGCGACGAGATGAAGGACGCCGACATCGTTGCCCTGATCAAGCGCCTGGGCTATGTTGAGGGTCTGCCCGTTGTGGTCAACCCCGGCATCCTGGAGCCCAAAGCTTTCATCGACGAAGTCGTTGAGCAGCGCCTGCCCAACCCCTTCATGCCCGATGCCCCGCAGCGTATCGCTACCGATACTTCCCAGAAAGTCGGCATCCGCTTCGGCGAGACCATCAAGAGCTACATTGCCGAGGGCCGCGACCTGAACACCCTGGTCAGCATCCCTCTGGCCCTGGCTGGCTGGCTGCGTTACCTGCTGGCTGTGGACGACAACGGCAATGCCTTTGAAGTCTCTGCTGATCCCCTGAAGGACGACCTGCAGGCCAAGTTGGCCGGTATCGAGGTCGGCAAGCCCGAAACCTTCACCAACCAGCTGGACGACATCCTGTCCAACGCTTCCATCTTCGGCACCGATCTGACCAAGACTGTGCTGGCCGACAAGATCAAGGCTTACTTCAAGGCCGAGCTGGCAGGCCCCGGCGCTGTCCGCAAGACCCTGCATGACGCTGTGAATGCTTAATTTTCCGAAAAAGGCTTCCTCTGTGAGGGAGCTGTCAGCGAAGCTGACCGAGGGAGAGACCGTAGATACGCTGTTTCGGTCGGCATAGTCTCTCCCCCACCCGCTTCGCGGGCCTCCCTCGCAGAGTGGGCTTACATAAGAGGCAACAATTAAAAAATAAAGGAGTCTACCTATGTCTATGAAAATGGGTTGGCGCTGGTATGGTGAGGGCAACGACCCCATCACGCTGGCTGACATCAAGCAGATCCCCGGTGTTGAGGAGATCGTCTGGGCCCTGCACAGCAAGATGCCCGGTGAGATCTGGGAAGAGGACGAGATCAAGGCCGTCGTCGATCAGATCCATTCTTATGGCTTCGACGCTACCATCGTTGAGTCTGTCAACGTTCACGATGACATCAAGATCGGTCTGCCCACCCGCGACCAGTACATCGAGAACTACAAGCAGTGCATCCGCAACCTGTCCAAGTTCGGTGTCAAGACCATCTGCTACAACTTCATGCCGGTCTTTGACTGGACCCGTACCGACCTGTTCCATCCCATCGGCGACGGTTCCACCGCCCTGTTCTATCAGAAGGATCTGATCAAGGACGACTACAAGGCCATGGCTGATTACATCATGAGCTTCACCGAGAAGTATCACATGACCTTCCCCGGCTGGGAGCCGGAGCGTATGGCTAAGCTGGACGAGCTGTTCAAGGCTTACGCCCCTGTCACCAAGGAGAAGCTGTGGGATAACCTGAAGTACTTCCTGGAAGCCATCATGCCTACCTGCCGCGAGTGCGACATCAAGATGGCCATCCATCAGGACGATCCCCCATGGGACATCTTCGGCCTGCCCCGCCTGCTGGTGAACGCCGAGAGCATCGACCGTTTCCTGTCCATGGTGGATGATCCGTACAACTGCCTGACCCTGTGCAGCGGCAGCATGAACGCCAACCCCAACAACAACGTGGCTGAGATCGTGCGCAAGCATTGCGATCGTATCCCGTTCGCCCATATCCGCAACATCCATCACTTCGAGAATGGCGATTTCAGCGAGGCCGCACACCGCGATTGCTGCGGCGAGACCGGCATCATTGAGATCCTGCGTGCCTACCATGACTGCGGCTTTGATGGCTGCATCCGTCCTGACCACGGCCGTCAGCTGTGGGAGGAAGGTCCTGGTAACTGCCGCCCCGGTTACGGTAAGTATGACCGTGCCCTGGGTATCCAGTACATGCTGGGTGTCTGGGATCTGCTCGACCGCCTGGACGAGGAGAAGAAGGGCTGATTTCGTTCCTTCTTTGCAAAGAAGGAACCGAAGAAACTCCAAACAAAAAAGCAAGGCATGTGCCGTAGGCACATGCCTTGCTTTTTTAATTGAAAGTTCTTTTGGTTCCTTTTCTTTCAAGAAAAGGGACAAAACCGGCCCTTATACTGCCCCGTATATACCGTGGACGCTGACTTCGCCCGTGAAGACGTGGGTGTCGCCGGATTCATCGTGAACGATGAGGCGGCCCTCCTCGTCAATGTCCTTGGCAATACCTGCGCCACCATCATAGGTAACGCGGCGGCCCAGGTTGACGCACTGGGCCTTGTACTGTTCACGGTAGGGGGCAAACCCCTGCTCCTCATAGGTGTAGAGGGCGCGGTCAAAACCGAAATCTGTCATATACTGGGCCAGCCATTCGGGGTCGGTGTCCAGGTCCACGTTGACGCCCTGCAAAAGCAGGCTGGTGCCGTGGGGCAGGCCGGCCATATCGAAATATTCCTGCGGCTGGGCCAGGTTGATGCCGATGCCCACCACCAGGCTGTGCCCGTCGGGCGCGACTTCGCAAAGGATGCCCACGATCTTTTTTCCGTTCAGCAGCAGGTCGTTGGGCCATTTAATCTGGCAGTCAATGCCATAACGCTGCTTTAATGCGTCGCAGACAGCCAAGGACGCGAACAACGGCAGCGTGGACGGCTGTGCCAGATCCGTTTTGATGACGGCGGTGTAGTACAGCCCTTTGCCGGGCGCGTCGACCCAGCCGCGGCCCAGACGGCCCCGGCCTGCGGTCTGGTCGGTGGTATACACGGCCCCCACCGGGCCGAACTGGGCGATGTTCTCCTTCGCCCAGGCATTGGTGCTGCCGACCTGCGGCAGATAAATTACGCTCTCGTTCAAAACTGCGGCACCCGCTTCCATGAAAATTCACATTGCCCGTCCGTCACCGTGATGACGCCGTAACTGCCGCCATCCCGCAGACTGCCCGGGTTAAACACCGTAGCCGCCGTGCCCACACCGCGCACCAGCTCCCGCCGATGGGTGTGGCCAAACAGCGCCACATCGGCACCGCGCTCTCCGGCAGATTCCGCCAGCCGCTCGCTGCCCATTTTTACGCCGTAATGATGGCCGTGGGTGTAGAAAAACAGCACACCCGCAAAGGGGGCCATACCCTCGGTGGGTTCCTGATACCCCACATCGCAGTTGCCTGCCACGCGGTAGATCGGGTACGGCACGGGGGTCTTGTTCAGCTCCAGCGCACCGTTCAGGTCATACAGGCCGTCACCCAGGTAAAACATGGCATCGGCGGTCTCGTTCTGCAGCACCCAGCGCAGGTCACGCATGCGGCCGTGCACATCGGAAACAACTAAGATTTTTGTGGTCTCGGACATGAAGGTTCCTCACTTGATCAGCTCTTTGTAGATCTGCCCTTTGCTGAATGGCGTCCCCGCCGCCGCCTGTTTGGCTGCAGCCGAGGGCGGCATACCGCCTGCCTGCAAAGTGCGGGCTGCAGCCACCGCTTCTTCCAGTGTGGGGGCGGTTTCCTCGGCCAGCCGGGCCGGGTCAGCACCCGCCAGCACCAGCACATATTCGCCGCGGGGATCGTTTTCCCGGTAAAAGGCGACGGCCTCGCCGAGGGTGGTCTTCTTGATCTCCTCGTGCAGCTTGGTCAGCTCGCGGCACAGGCTTACCGAACGGTCCGTGCCAAAGGTCACCGCCAAATCATCCAGTGTGCCCCGCAGTTTGTGGGGGGCTTCGTAGAAGATCATCGTGCGGGTCTCCTTCTGCAAAAAGTCCAGCCGTTCCCGGCGCTCCCGCTTCGGGACAGGCAGAAAACCCTCGAACACAAACCGTGCCGTGGGCTGACCGCTGGCGGCGAGGGCTGTCACGCAGGCCGAAGCCGCCGGCACCGGCACTACCTTGATGCCCCGGGCGTGGGCCTCTTTGACGATCTGCTCACCGGGGTCGCTGATGCAGGGCATTCCGGCATCGCTGCACAGGGCGCAGTTTTCGCCCGCTTCGATGCGCTGCAAGATGGCCTCGCCATGGTGGAGCGCATGCTCATAATAACTGACCATCGGCTTTTTTAAGCCAAGATGGTTCAGCAGCCGCAGGGTCACGCGGGTATCCTCGGCCGCGATGAAATCGGCTGCACCAAAGGTAGCCGCCACACGCGGCGGCATATCATCTAGATTGCCGATGGGTGTTGCCACCAAATATAATGTTCCGGGCAAAATGCTGCCCCCTTTTCTATACTATAATAGGTTATTATACCACGTTACGGGCATTCGGTAAACCCCGCGTCCATGCAAAAAGCCTCCCCAAAATGGGGAGGCTTTGCATTATCCTCTGGTGCTAAAGCTATACTCGTGCTCTTCCGGCGGCAGGGTCTCGGTGGTCATGCCCTCGATACGCGCCCAGCGATTGCTGCGCTCGATCATCGGCACCAGTTCATCCAGCGCGGCACGTTCGCCCTGGGCTTCCAGGGTGACGCTGCCGTCCCAGTTGTTGGCGACCCATCCGGTCAGGCCCAGCTTTTGGGCGGCGCACTGGGCAAAGTAGCGGAACCCCACACCCTGCACATTTCCCGTGAAATGCCAGCGGCGACGGATCACACTCATGCGTCGATGCCCGTTACGGTGTAGTCCTTGGCTTCGACGGCGGCCTTCAGGTCGGCATCAGCCACGTCAGCGGTCAGGGCGACGATGGCGGTGCCCTTCTCGTGGCTGACCTCGGCGCTCTGCACACCGTCCAGGGCCTCCAGAGCCTTCTTCACAGTGGCCTCGCAATGGCCGCACATCATGCCTTCGATATGGATGGTCTTTTTCATAGTAACTTCCTCCGTTTTCATTTCGTTCTGCACAGGGCAGGATCTGGTTTCGCACGCGGTCTCTGCAGGCAGCTCCCGTGCGGGGGCTTTGTGTTTGGGCGGTGCGTCATGGGCGGCGCTGCGGGGATTAAAGGTGTTCAGCCGCAGGGCATTGGTCACAACGCAAACGCTGGAAAGGCTCATGGCAGCCGAGGCGATCATCGGGTTCAGCGTGATGCCAATGCCGGTGAAGACGCCCGCGGCCAGCGGGATACAGACAGCGTTGTAGAAGAACGCCCAGAACAGGTTCTGGTGAATGTTGCGCACCACCGCGCGGGACAGACGCACCGCAGCGGGCACATCGGCCAGGTCGCTGCGCACTAGCACCACGTCGGCGGCGTCCAGTGCCACGTCGGCCCCAGCGCCGATGGCAATGCCGGTCTCGGCACGGGTCAGGGCGGGGGCATCGTTGATGCCGTCGCCCACCATGGCCACACGGCCCGCAGCCTGCAGGCGGCGGACTTCGGCCTCCTTACCGGCGGGCAGGACGCCTGCGATGACATGGTCCTCGTCCAGGCCGACCATAGCCCCAATGTGCTTGGCGGTGGCGGCGTTATCGCCGGTCAGCAGCACGACCTGCAGGCCCAGGGCCTTCATCTGACTGATGGCCTCGGCCGAGGTCTGCTTGACCACATCAGACACGCCGATGACGCCTGCCGGTTTACCGGCCAGCGAGAAGTACAGCGGGGTCACGCCGTCGCGGCTCATCTCTTCGCCCGCCCGCTCCAGATCGGAGGTCAGCTCGCAGGTCTCGCGGATAAAATCGGCGTTGCCGCCCGCGATGACCTTACCGGCCACCTTGCCCTGCAGACCCTTGCCGGGCACAGCCTCAAAATCGGCAACGGTGGCGTAGGAGAGCTTGTCCTTTTCGGCCTCTTTCAAAATGGCACGGGCCAACGGGTGCTCACTGCGCAGTTCCAGGCCAGCGGCCATGCTGAGCAGGAATTTGGCAGGCACGTTGCGGGTACCCACGATCTTGACCACGCTGGGTTCGCCGGTGGTGATGGTGCCGGTCTTATCCAACAGCACAGCATCGGTGTAGCCGGTGGTTTCCAGGCTGGTGGCGGTCTTGAACAGGATGCCGTTTTTGGCGCCCACACCGCTGCCTACCATGATGGCAACAGGCGTTGCCAGGCCCAGCGCGCAGGGGCAGCTGATGACCAGCACACTGATACCGCGGGCCAGCGCGTAAGTGAAGGTCTGGCCCAGCAGCAGCCAGATAACGAACGTCAGCAAGGCGATGCAGGTAACAGCGGGTACGAAGATGCCGGAGACTTTATCCGCCGTTTTGGCCAACGGGGCCTTGGTAGCGGCGGCGTCCCGCACCAGGCGGATGACCTGGGACAGGGTGGTGTCCTGGCCAACACGCTCGGCCCGGCAGGTCAGGGCGCCGTTCTGGTTGATGGTGGCGGCGCTGACAGGCGAACCGGGAAATTTATCCACCGGCATGCTCTCGCCGGTCAGGGCGGCCTCGTTCACGCTGGAGATACCCTCGGTAACGGTGCCGTCCACGGGGATGGACTCGCCCGGACGGACGAGGAACAGGTCGCCGACCTGCACCTCACTGACCGGCAGCATGACCTGTTCGCTGTCCCGCAGCACGCAGGCAGTCTGAGGGGCCAGCTTCATCAGGCTCTTCAGCGCATCGGTGGTCTTGCCCTTGCTGTAAGCTTCCAGCGTTTTTCCGACGGTGATCAGCGTCAGAATCGTGGCGGCAGACTCAAAATAGAGGTCATGCCGATACTGCATGATCAACTCCATATCGTCGTTTTTCAGGCCAATGCCGATCATCACAATAGCATACAGGCCGTACAGAAGCGCGGCACCCGCGCCCATCGAGACCAAGGCGTCCATGCCCGGTGCGCGGGACTTGATGCCCTTCCAACCGCTGATGAAGAATGCGCGGTTGATCCAGCAGACGGGCAGCGTCAGCGCCAGCTGCACCAACGCAAACACCATGGCACCACTGCCATGGCCCTCCATGAACGAGGGCAGCGGCAGGCCGATCATATGCCCCATTGAGACATACATCAGCGGCACCAAAAAACACAGGCTGGCGATCAGGCGCTTTTTCAGTTTGGGGGTCTCTGTGTCCTCCAGCTCGGCGTTCTCGCTTTCGGCTGTGGCCAGGCTGGCGCCGTAACCGGCAGCCTCCACGGCGTTGCAGATGCGCTTGGCCGTCGTGTCCGGGTCAGCATCGGGGGTGTAGTCTACCTGCATCGAGTTGGTCAGCAGGCTTACGGCCACACCAGCCACACCCGGCACAGCCGAGACCGCTTTTTCCACATGGCTGGCACAAGCCGCACAGCTCATGCCGGTGATCTCATAGCGTTGCATGGTTCCTCTATTGCTCCTTTGCTAAAAATGCTAAAACAGTAACCTAATTAAAACATATTTTCCGGCAAAACAATGTCATTTTTCGGAACTTTGGCCCAGTCGAAATCCGCCGCCAGCTCTTGCGGCGTCACGGGGCGGGGCGTGGCCTGCAAACCGCAGGCAAAGGCCAGCTTGCCGATAATTTCCTCGGCGCTGTACCTGGCCCGCAGGTTTTCCAGGCTTTGGTCGCCGTCCCTTTTGGAAAGGCGGCGGCCATCCGGGGCCAGCAGCAGCGGCAGGTGGTAAAACGTTGGCGGCGTCAGCCCCAGCTCCCGATACAGCCACAGCTGGCGCGGCGTGCTGGACAGCAGGTCACTGCCCCGTACCACCTCGGTAACGCCCATCAGGGCATCATCCACCACCACGGCCAGCTGGTAGGCAAACACACCGTCTGCCCGGCGCAGGTAAAAGTCGCCGCAATCGCGGGCAAGGTTTTCCTCATACATACCCATATGGCCGTCCGTAAAGGAGATGGTCTCATCCGGCACCTGCACGCGCCAGGCGGGGGCACGGATCTTGCAGCGCTCGGCCACCTCGGCGGGGGTCAGCCCCCGGCAGGTCCCGGCGTAAACGACCTGACCGTCGCTGCGGTGGGGTGCGCTGGCCGCATGCAGCTGGCTACGGCTGCAAAAACAGGGATACACCAGCCCGCGGCGGTCCAGAATATCGTAGTAACGCTGGTAAATTTCTGCCCGCTCACTCTGGTAGACCGGCAGCTGCGGACCGTCGGCGGCAAGGCCCAGCCAGGCCAGATCGTCGATGATGGCATCGGCAAACACACGGGGGCAGCGCTGGGTGTCCAGGTCCTCGATGCGCAATAGCACCTGCCCGCCCTTGCTTTTGGCGGAAAGCCAGGCCAGCAGGCAGCACATCAGATTGCCCAGGTGCATCCGCCCGCTGGGGCTGGGTGCGTAACGGCCGGCGATCATTCCAGCGTGTAGGTGCCATCGCCCAGGGCACGCAGATGCACACGGTAAAACTCCGCCACCGCGTTGATCATGTGGTCAGCATCGGCCACAGCCGCAGTCTCTACCGCGCTGTGCATGGCCAGCTGGGCTAGGCCGATGTCCGCCATCGGGATGGGAAGCGTGTGGCTTTGCAGGTTGCCCAGGGTGCTGCCGCCCGGCTCATCGGCGCGGTTGGTGAACACCTGCACCGGCACACCGGCCTTGCGGCAGATTTCCTTGAAAATCGCACCGCTGACGGCGTTGGTGGTGTACTTCTGGCTGGCGTTGTACTTCAGCACAACGCCCTCGCCCATATGCACCGGGGCGCAGGGGTCGGCTTTCTGCGGGAAGTTCGGGTGGGCCGCGTGGGCGTTGTCGGCGCTGAGCATGTAGCTGTTGGCCATGGCCTGCTGCTTTGCCTGGGCGCTGTGGGGGATCGAATCGATGATGCGGTCCAGCACATCCCGCAGGTAGCTGCTCTCGGCGCCCATCCGGCTGGAGGAACCCACTTCCTCGTTGTCAAACATGGCCCACACCGGGGCGCAGGCGCTGTCGCAATCGGGGGCAGCGTCCAGGAAGGCCAGCAGCGTGGTGGCGGCACATTCCAAATCATCGATGCGCGGGGCGAGGAAATACTCACCGTCCGGGCCAATGCGGGTAGGCTGCTGACGGGTGACCAGCTGCAGGTCGCGGTCGAGGATGTCCTCGGGCTGGACGTTCAACTCCTCGCACAGCACATCGGTCAGGGTGCGGCATCCAGCGGGGCCCCACAACGGCTGCATGTCGATCTGGGGGTTGAACTCCTTTCCCTTATTGACGTTGCGCTGCATGTGGATGGCCAGCGACGGGATGACCAGCAGGTCCTCATCGATGTTGACAAGGCGGCTCTCGATGCCGTCCTCGGTCTTGACCATGACGCGGCCAGCCACCGTCAGCGGGCGGTCCAGCCAGGTGGACATGATCATGCCGCCGTAACCTTCGACGCTCAGGCGGGAGCAGCCGTCGTTTTCGACCTTCTCGTTTTTAATTTTCCAGCACGGGGAATCGCTGTGGCTGGCGGCAATGCGCCAACCGCCGATGGCATGCTCCGGCACGCGCCAGGCGATGACCGAGGAACCGTTGCGGGTAATGTAGTACCCTTTGCCGGCTTCCAGGTTCCAGTAATCGGCTTCTTCCAGGCGGGTATAACCGGCTGCATCCAGCCAGGCCGCGGCTATGGCAGCCGCGTGGTAGGGGGTCACTGCCCCCTGCAAAAATTCAAATAAATCATCGAGCATAGGTACTTTTCTTCCTTACTGTTGTTATATTTCCGGGCTTTTGGGTCCCGGGTGAGTCATACGGTAATATTGTACCGCAAACTTACAGTGGGAACAAGTTGCAAAACAGGAAAATTTGTTCTATACTCAGTATAGTCATACTGTCTGTTTTGACAAGTACGCACTTTTTGGAAAGTACCCCCAGGAGGTTATCAATGCACCCGAACGCGAACTGTAACTGCCGCTATGCCGATGTTGGCTGCGATAAAATGGAAGAAGTCATGGATCAGATCAGCGGAAAATGGAAGATGCGCATCCTGTTTATGGTGGGCGCCCACGGCACCCTGCGCTATGGCGAGCTGCGCCGCCTGCTGGACGGCGTGACCCACAAGATGCTCTCAAACCAGTTAAAGGAGCTGGCCGCCGATGGGCTGGTGGAGCGCATCGATTATGGCGAGGTCCCGCCCCGGGTAGACTACCGCCTGACCCCGAACGGCGAGGCATTGATGCCGATTTTTGACGATATACAGGCGTATATCCGCAAAAATGCCTGCAGCAATTGCTGCGGCGATAAGCCCACCGCCCCCTACGGCGCAAGGCATGGCTGTTGTGAATAATATATTTGTAAAGTAACCTATTAGGAGGACATTTTATGCGTAAATCTATTGCCCTTTTGCTGGGTCTGTCACTGGCCACGCTGACAGCCTGCGGGCAGGCGTCGGGCAATTCAGGCGCTGCATCGTCGGATGCCGCAAGTGCCGTTATTTCGGAAGCTGCGTCTGATGCTGCCCCGGCCACGGCAGAAACACCTGCGGCCTCCTCCCGCGATACCACCACCGAGCAGCGCAATGTGCTGGATGGCTTTGTGGATTTTGCCGCCGACACGGCAGGCGGCAGCCTGAAATCCGCCCGCGCGGCGGCAGTGCTGGTGGAATACCTGAGCTGCGCCGACATCGACGCCTCCACCGCCGCCGATTGGATGACCGACCTGACCCAGGACCAGCGCGACCTGTTGGACATCAACTGGGCGGGCATTTTGGCCAATGCCCAAAACATCGCCGCCGATCCAGCCAGCCAGACCGACCTTTTATCCTCCGCCGGTGTCACCACGGATTTTACCGGCATGGTTTTGACCGGGGTGCCGGATAAGCTGGTGATTTTGAATACCGTTTTTACCGGAAAAGCCGGGTAAATAACACAACAGAAAAGCGGTGCCGTTCCCACGCGGCACCGCTTTTCTACTGACCTTTATACCTTATTATAATATAATAGTGTAACGCTTATTCTACGTCCTGCAGGGCGGCGTAATCCTGCTCACCCGTGCGGACCTTGACCACCTTGGCCACGTTGTACACAAAGATCTTGCCATCGCCAATGTGGCCGGTGTACAGTGCCTTGGTGGCAGTGTCGATGATCTTCTCCACCGGGATCTTGCTTACGACAACTTCCACCTTGACCTTGGGCAGCAGGGTGGCATCCACTTCGGCGCCGCGGTACTTCTCGCCGCTGCCCTTCTGGATGCCGCAGCCCATGACCTGGGTCACGGTCATACCGGTGACGCCGATTTTGTTCAGCGCCTGCTTCAGGCTCTCAAACTTGGCCAGCTGCACGATGATGGACACTTTGTGCATGCCGGAATCCAGCTCGGCCGGCAGCGGAGCTTCCTGGGTGACCTTGACGGCGGCCGCCACCTTCTCGGGGCTGGCCTTGGCGATGTCATCTTCACCCAGGTCGGTGTTCTCGTTCACATCCAGCTCAGCGTAGGTGGCATCGTTGATGGCAAAACCGGCGTAGGCGCTGGTCAGGCCATGCTCATGGATGTCCAGGCCGTCCAGTTCCTCTTTCTCAGAAACGCGCAGGCCGATCGTCTTTTTGATGATGGTAAAGATGATGGTCATCGTGATCAGAACCCAGGCCGCCACGCTGACAACACCCAGCAACTGGATGCCCAGCTTGGCAAAACCGCCGCCGTAGAACAGGCCGCCATCGGTGGCAAACAGGCCGACCGCCAGCGTGCCCCACAGGCCGTTCATGCAGTGGACCGACACCGCACCGACAGGGTCATCGATTTTGGCAATGTTATCAAAGAATTCCACCGAGAAGATGCAGAGCACACCAGCCACGATGCCGATCACGGCCGCGCCGAAGGGGTCGACCACATCACAGCCGGCGGTGATGGCCACCAGACCGGCCAGCGCACCGTTGAAGGTTAGGGAGACATCAGGCTTGCCGTAGCGTACCCAGCTGACGATCAGCGCGGCCACCGTAGCCAGAGCCGCCGCCAGGTTGGTGTTGAAGCAGATGAGGCCCGCGGAAACCATCGTGTCATCGCCGGTCATGCTGACGGTAGAGCCGCCGTTGAAGCCGAACCAGCAGAACCACAGGATGAAAACGCCCAGGGCCATGGCGGTCAGGTTGTGGCCGGGGATAGCCCGTGCCTTGCCGTCCTTGCCATATTTACCGATGCGGGGACCGAGCATCCAGGCACCCAGGCAGGCGGTAACACCGCCCACAAAGTGGACCGCCGTGGAACCGGCAAAATCATGGAAGCCCAGCTGAGCCAGCCAGCCGCCGCCCCAGATCCAGTGGCCGGAAATGGGATAGACGATCAGGCTGATGGCGGCGGAGTAGCAGCAGTAGGCGCTGAACTTGGTGCGCTCAGCCATTGAGCCGGAAACGATGGTAGCTGCTGTGGCGCAGAACACGGTCTGGAACACCGCATAGACCCAGACCGGCAGGGTACCGAAATCGTAGCTGCCCTGGATGAACGGGTCAAACCCGCCGATCAGTGCGCCGGAGCCGGCAAACATGATGCCGAAACCCACCAGCCAGTAGCAGGGCGTGCCGATACAGAAGTCCATCATATTCTTCATCAGAATATTGCCGGTGTTCTTGGCACGAGTAAGGCCCGTCTCGCACAAAGCAAAGCCTGCCTGCATAAAGAACACCAGAAACGCCGCAACCAGTGTCCAGGTAACGTCCGCAGAGTTGTACATAATAGATTCCCCTCTCTCACTTTTCACAGCGCCGCCTCGCACAATGCGGCACTGCATTTTGCAACCAACAACAAAAGGCGCCGGGCGGGAGCTTGCTATCCCGTCCGGCGCCTTTGCCGTTTGTTGTGTTGCCGCTATGATAGCACTGTCTGCGCCCACGGTCAAGGGGGAATTGCCACAGTTTGCTGCATTTTGTCAGTTTTGGCTTGCAGCTGCAAAAATTTTCGTTGATTTTTATGCATGTTTTACAGGCATGTGTTTTTTGTGCGTGATCAGCGCTTGCCAACAAATTGAACTTTGCGGTCGAACTTGGGCAAATTTACTGGTATGTTAAATTTTTTGCAAAAAAATCTACCAAAATAATTCACATTGTGCTATAATACAGATAAATGCCCTTTTGTTAAAAAGAGTTTTATGCTTTATCCAAAAAGGAGGAAATCCCATGCCCAACCTCGCTCTGCTTGCCTTGGAAGCCAGCGACGGCACCGTGGTGCTGACTAGTATTACCCTGGTTTTTGCCATGCTGATTGCCCTGTGCCTCATCATTACCCTGGAGGGCAAGCTCTTCGACCTGAAAAACAAAAAACCTGCTGATCCTAAGCCGCAGGCCCCTGCCGCACCGGCTGCCAAAGCTGCCCCGGCACCTGCTGCCAAGCCCGTTGCCCCCGCTGCTAAGGCTGACAATGGCGGCATCCCCGGCGAGGTCATTGCTGCGATTTCTGCCGCTGTTGCTACTGTGATGGGTTCCGGCGCTGTGATCCACGGCATCCGCCGCGTTTCCAAGCCCGCCGCAGGCTCCCGCCGTGGTTCCTGGGGCGACGCCGGTGTGCGTGAGCATACCACGCCCTTTATGTAAGGAGGTCTGGAAATGGGTGCTATTTTAACCAACATCTCGGAGATTTTTGCCAAGTCCGGCTGGGCACAGATCTTCTTCACCGAGGGCGGCTGGAAGTACGCCGTCATGCTCGCCGTGGCCTGCGTGCTGCTGTATCTGGCCATCGTCAAGCAGTTCGAGCCTCTGCTGCTGCTGCCCATCGGCTTTGGTATGCTGATGACCAACCTGCCCCTGGACGGCATCTTCCACATGGACATCTTCATCAATGAGACAAACCACATTGACTGGGCGTTGCTGGGTTCTTCCGGCGGCATGGTCGACTACATTTACTTAGGCGTCAAGCTAGGTATTTATCCCCCGCTGATCTTCCTGGGCATCGGTACCATGACCGACTTCGAGCCGCTGATCGCACGTCCCTCCAGCCTGCTGCTGGGCGCTGCTGCTCAGCTGGGCATCTTCTTCACCTTCGTTGGCGCTAAGATCCTGGGCTTCACCAACCAGGAAGCCGGTGCTATCGGCATCATCGGTGGTGCTGACGGCCCCACCGCTATCTATGTTACCACCAAGCTGGCCCCGCACCTGCTGGGTTCCATCGCGGTTGCGGCATACTGCTACATGGCGCTGGTGCCTGTTATCCAGCCGCCTATCATGAAGGCCCTGACCACGGAAAAAGAGCGTCAGATCGTCATGACCGCACCCCGCCGCGTTTCCAAGACCGAGAAGATCCTTTTCCCCATCATCGTTACCATCATCGTTGCCCTGACCCTGCCGGATGCTGCCATCCTGGTTGGCTGCTTGATGATGGGCAACCTGATGAAGGAGTCCGGCGTTGTTGAGCGTATCACCAAGACCGCCGGCAACGAACTGATGAACATCATCACCATCTTCCTGGGCTTCTCCGTTGGCTGCACCACCAACGCTTCTACCTTCCTGAACATCCAGACCGTCGAGATCATCGTCCTGGGCATCGTTGCTTTCGGTGTCGGCACCGCTGGCGGCGTCATCCTGGGCAAGATCATGTGCGTCATCACCCACGGCAAGATCAACCCGCTGATCGGTTCCGCCGGTGTTTCCGCCGTTCCTATGGCTGCCCGTGTTTCCCAGAAAGTCGGCCAGGAGTACAACCCCCGCAACTACCTGCTCATGCACGCCATGGGTCCCAACGTTGCCGGTGTTATCGGCTCCGCCGTTGCTGCTGGTATTCTGATCAACATGTTCGGCTAATCGCAGCTTAAACCACAAGCAAACAAAACCTCCGGCCCGAAAGCCGGAGGTTTTTGTTTGCTTTATGCAATTTACAAAATGTTCATACCAGTATCATAGTTTTTTAGCAGATGTCCTGTATTGTATAAGCACAGGGTTACGGAGCCGCAACCGTAATTCTGGAACATGATTCCTCCTCACACCAATCGATACCCCTTATGCCCCCGTTCGGAGCCGCAACCGAACGGGGGCGATTTTTGTGCTTATTGGTATTTATTGCAGATGGGACGTCAAAAAATCTACCGTGACCTGGCGCAGGTCAGCGTCCAGCTGGGTGTTGGTAGCGGGGTCCTCGCTGGTATAATTGTGGTCACCGTTCACGAAGGGGTCCAGCACCACCTGGCCGTCCGGCAGGCTTTCGACGGCCGCCTTGGTTTCGGTTTGGGTAGTGTCGCTCAAGATGCGCTCGTTGCCGCTGTAGGTCAGCAGCACCGGCAGGCCGCTTTCCTGCAGGGCCGCGTTGGGGTCGCTGTCCCGCATACCGTCGATGTAGGCGGCACTCAGCTCCACGCCCCAAGCCGCTACACTGCCCTCGGCATCGGCGCGGGCGGCCAGTTCTTCCACGGCGGCAAAGTTATCAATGCTTAAAAACTCCAAGCCCTGCAGGCCCGTGCCGTTGGCGGGGCTCCAGAGGGCCAGTTCCGTTACGGGGTACTGCCCCAGCTGCGGGTAGAGGCTGGCCAACCGCCCGCCCATGCTGTGGCCCACCAACGCCGTTTTGCCGGTGCCGTAGGTAGCCTGCATGTAGCCGATCACGCTGTCCACATCCGCCGCCATATTGGCCAGCGTGTAGTTGGCGTAAGGTTCGGTGCTGTCGCCGCAGCCGGCGAAATCAAGCCGCACAGTGGCAATGCCATGGGCGGCTAGGTCCTCAGCCAGGGGCGCGAAGTGGCCGTCTCCCTGCCGGTTGCCGGTAAAACCATGGCACAGCACCACCAGCGGCAGTTCCTCGCCCCGGGCAGATTTGGCAGGCAGCTGGATGGTAGCCGGGATATTGCCCCGCGTACCGGGGATCTCGATGTTCTTGGGGTTGGTGTTGGGTTGTAATAGTGTAACAGCTGCCACCATGCACAGTGCAATGGCCGCCAAACAGGCGAGCAGAATCCAAGGTGCACGGGTTTGCTTGGCATGTTTCATATGGGTTCCCCCTTTCTGGTTTTTTCAGGTTTATTGTACTACCATTAAAACGTATTCAGGGTGGTTTGTCAATTGTGTCCTGTTCAAGTCTCTCATGGCCAACATAAGCGCGAAGCCCCTGCCGGGAGCCTCCTTGAGCTGGGTCTACTACGGACACGGGCAAGGGACTCTCCCGGGCGCTTTATTTTTTACGCACTACATTAGTCAATCAATAGAATCCGTTGCAGCGACGGATTCTGTTTTTGTTTTTATGGGGGTTACGGAGCGATTGAGGCAATCACTGGTTTTGCCGATGAAGCGGTAGTAGATTTCGATGCGCATGACCGTTTCACCGTTGATTATTTCTTTCTCGTGGACGATGATTTTCTCAATCAGCGTGTGGACCAGTTCCTCATTTAACTCCGTACCCCTGTTGCAAATCGCCCAGCGCCGTCAGCATGCCGAGCAAATCGCCGCACTGACTGAAGAAATCGAAGAACTCCGCAGCCGTCAGGCAATGATCCTGCACAACCTCGACTGCAAGAACGACGGCGAAGCTCAGCGCTTTGGCAGCTATCTGGACAAGCCGGAAGAAATGCAGGAGCGGTTGGCGACACAGAGAGAAAGCCTTGCACAGCAGCTTTCCGTCAACACAAAACAGTACCTTGAAATTGAGAATACGATTCAGCGGGGAGACTGTGATGCTGTTCGCAAGCAGCGTACCGTCTTACGACCGATCATCGCAGCCGAACGAGTACAGACGCTATACCGCGAACGCCATGTTGATGATACGGCAATCTCGCTTGCGGAAAAAATCGTAGATACAGAAATCGAGAATATTTACAGCACCCCTAAACAGGAGAACATTTCTCACCGCCATAACGAAAATCCCCGATAAAAGTCCAGCGGCGGCTTCCTTTACGAAAGCCGCCGCTGTTATAAAAGTTAGTATTCTTAGAATTTTCCGCCCGAGCTGCCGCCAAAACCGTCGCTGTCTGTACTCGACCCGCTGGAACTGCTGTCATCCTTGACGGGGTCGTAGCGCTCGGTTTCGGTGGTGTGGGTGTAGGTGTCCTCCACCACGGACAGGGCCAGACCCTCGGCAGGCATATAGGCGTTGGCGTGGGTCTGCTCGTTGGCGGTTTTCATCTGCGCGTAGAAGATGCCGCAAACGATGCTCGCCACAGCCAGCGGAATGACAAACACAAACACCCACTTGATCCAACCCTTGGCGGGGTCGTTGCCGCTGTCCAGCGGTGCACCCTTTTCGGCATAGAAATCCAGCGTGTCAGCGCACATTTCTATGTAGGTGTCGGAGGCCTTGTAATACGATCCGTCCGACAGCATCGGCACGATCTTATCCTCGATCTGGGCGATGCGGTAGTCGGTAAAGGCGGTCACGCCGCCGCCGTAGGTGATGGTCACATAATCGCGGGAATCCAGCGCAATCAAAAACAGGATGCCGCTTTTGCCCTCGCCGTAGCCAAGGTCATAGCTGCGGTACCAATCCTTGGCGAACTCGCGCACGTTCTGCCCGCCGATGTCAGCCACCGTCAGCAGGTAGACATTGACACCGTGTCCGGCACTGGCGTCCTGCGCCTTTTGCTCCAATTCAGCGGTCACTTCGGGTTTGAACAGCTCGTAGGTGTCCATCACCAGCGGCATTTCGGCAAACGCCGGCACAGCGCAGAACAGGCACAGCACCAGTGCCGTAAGCAGAGAAAACAGTTTCTTTTTCATACTCTGTTTC
>OLRJ01001209.1_pt1 | contig 22655 bp, 15 predicted proteins | sample 1672741 | NCBI WGS metagenome assembly OLRJ01 (sample SAMEA3136719, study PRJEB25190) | human gut metagenome | biome: human gut; feature: human-associated habitat; material: faeces | place: Austria | collected 2013
GAGCAAGAAGCCCCCACTTCAAAATCTATGATTTAAGTGGTGGGAGCATGTCACATAATAAGTCAGGGAAAAGGTGTCTTTGAGGCACCTTTTTTGCTTTTATTGTTGCAGGTATCAGCCCTTATAGAGTAAACTGTATTCATAGAATTTTACAGAAAGGGACAGAGGATGTTTTTAAAGAAATTTTTTAAGGGCAGTTCGATATCAAAAGACAATGAAAAATCTGAGAAGACCGTTGATTTTTCCGGCAGGACAGCTAGTCTTTTGCCTGAAATGGAAGCATACGGCTCGAATCTGATATGTGACAATATATGTCAGTTTCACCAGGATACAAGAGAAATTCAGCTGTTTTATCAGACCAGATTCTATGATACTAACAAACAGTTGAGATGGTCTGACTGGGGTTTTTCCGGATGTGTATTAAAAATAAAAGATCATCGGATAAAGGGCAGGGCTTTCTGTTATAATGAAAAAATATTTCAGAAGATCATACCTGCAGGTTATGAGAAAGCAGGAAAGATGAAAGGGTTTCAGATTTATGCACCAAATGGAGAATATGCTCAACAGAATCTGGAGTATATTCTGGATTGGCTGGAAAAAAATCTATGTGATATGCTTTCTTACATCTGTGCAGTCAGTATCAGAGAAGAAATACTGGAAGTGATTTTCTGGAAACCAGAGTTGTATCCGGTAGAGACAGTCTGTGAAAGAATAAAAGAAATTTTATGAAATAGAACAGGAGACAGGGCTATGAAGAGGAAAAGTATGAAAAAAAGTATTCTGGCATGTGGAATCTCGCTGGCACTTGTAATTGGAAGTGTGCCGGTTATGTCCTTTGCAGAAGATACGGTAACTGATGGACAGAATTCAGCATTGGAAGAAAGTCAGGATCCGGAAGCAGAAGCATCTTCTGGAGAAAAGTACGTATATGATTCAAGATATGACTTTGACAGCAATAAAATCAGCATTTCCGGAGAAAATGAAAAAGTTCACTGGGAAGTATCTTCCGGGGATGTGGATCTGACAGATGCGGATACACTGGTTGCAGTGGGAGATGGTGCCTCGGAAAACATGGATTCGGATGCCATAGAATTTGATCCGAAAAGTCTGGAAGACAGAGATATTACTGTCAGGGAAAATGATGGTTCCGATAGTATAGAAATTGCAGACGATAACAAAGAAACAGAGCTGTTCTCATCTGGAGATCCAGAAGAAAATCTGACACAGCCCCGGAAGGACTCTTTTTCTTCGGATTCTGCAGAAGCCCCGGAAGAAACTCCGAAAGAAACGACGGAGGCATCTGTAGAAGAGAACAGTGGCTTAGATTCTGGTAATGAGCAGATAGAGTTTTCAGATGATCAGGAAGTAAGTACTGTAGAGGTTGAAACAGGAGAGGCTGTAACTGATCAGTCAGAAATAAGTACAGAAAATTCAGAAACAGAAGTTTTTTCGGCAGAAGAAGAAAGTGCAAACGAAATTTCTTTAGTAGAAGAAGAGGCATTTTCTGCGGGGGAAGAATCCACAGATGGTCCACAGTATCAACTGGAAAATGGTGTTCTGACTGTTTCCGGAACAGGAAAAATAAACAATGATCTTTATAAAAATAATGGGGAAATCAGGGAACTGGTGATAGAAGACGGGATTACCGCAATTGGAAGTTATTCTTTTTATGGCTGTACCGGTCTTACCAGAGTTGTGCTGCCGGATACTCTGACAACCATGGGCAACCATGCTTTTGCAAAATGTACAGCTTTGACGGAGATTGCCCTGAATGAAGGGCTGTCTGACATAGGAGGACGTGCATTTGAAGACTGTACAGCACTTGAAAAGGTCTTTATTCCTTTAAGTGTAGAAGCCGGTAGTGTGGAATATACTTATAATCCCAACAGCCATTGTGCCTGGGGAATTTTTAATAACTGTACATCCCTTACTACTGTAGAATTTGCAGAGGGAACATTTCGGATCCACGCTGGTTTGTTTGGAGGCAGTGGGATTCAAAAGATTGTCTTTCCGGAAACCGTTAAAGAGATAGGCAATTTTGCATTTGCCAACTGTGCAGCCCTGGAAGAGATGATTTTTCCGGACTCTCTGGAAAAAATTGGAGAACATGCCTTCAGTAGCTGCAAGAAAGTCAGAAAAATTGACTTTACAGAGAAAATCAGTGAAATCGGATCCTGGGCTTTTACAAATGACAATGCCCTTGAAGAAGTGTCCGTTCCTCTGAATCTTCAGAAGGCAGACGTCTATTACCAGTATAATTCCGGAGAACATAACGCCTGGGGTATCTTTGATGGATGCAGTAATCTGCGAACTGTAAATTTCGCAGAAGGAACCACGATGGTTCATGGAGGAATGTTTGCCGGAAGCGGTCTGACAGAAATCAAGATCCCGGATACTGTTACAAAAGTGAATTCCTATGCTTTTGCGAACTGTCGTTCCCTGACTGATTTTACTACAGGCAGTAATCTTCAGTCTATAGATGAAAATGCACTGGCAAACTGTTCTTCTCTGAAGAATCTGGATTTTTTAAGTTTGCTGACAAGTGTAGGAGAAGGCGCTCTTTATGGATGTGGTATTTCAGAACTGGAATTACCGGAAACGCTGACAACTATAGGAGCTGAGGCTTTTGGAAACTGTAAATCTCTGAAAAAGGTGGTTCTTCCTGTAACAGTAATGGATGGAAGTTCTTACTCCTATAATTACAATATGACTGGCTCCTGTACTGCCCAGGGAATTTTCAGCGGATGCAATAATCTGGAAGACGTGGTATTTCCGGAAAAATCTGACAGGATACCTGGCGGTCTACTGGCAGGAAGTGGAATCAAAAGTATTACCATACCGGATACGATTACGTCTATAGGACCTTATGCTTTCAGTGGTACAGGGATTACGGAGATTACTATACCGGATACGGTTACGGATATTGGTTTTTGCGCTTTTTCTGCCTGCAGTAAGCTGAAAGAGATAACTATGCCTCTGGGATGGCAAACCTGTAGTGAGTTTCTGTCAGAGAGTGGTCCTTATTATCAGGGAAATCTTGTGAGGGGCTGCTCTGTGCTGGAGAAGGTGATTCTGCCGGAAGGACTGAAAAAAATTCCGGATTATGCTTTTTCCAACTGCAATAATATTACATGGATGGATTTTCCGGATTCACTTACAGAAATTGGAATGTACGCCTTTTTCAACTGTAGTTCGCTGTCGTCTGTACATCTTTCAAAGGGCATTTCAAAAATATCGGATAATGCTTTTGGAAACTGTGAAAAACTGCTTACAATAAATGTACCGGATACAGTTACATCCATTGGCGAAAAGGTGGTGAATAATTGTCCGTCGCTGGTCCAGGTCAATTATGCCGGAAGCAGCAAAGACTGGTCGAAAATCCAGATTTCGTCTTCTAATGATACTCTTGATAAGATTGTGATCAATTATGATTTCAAAGTAACTTATACAGAAAGTGATTTCATTGGAATCTGGGATGGAGAGTATGATGGTAATAACGGAAGTACACGTGTAAGACGACATTTTGTTTTTACAATAAATGAATGTAAAAAGGTTTCAGATAACACAGCCAGGATCTCAGGTATCAGGGTAATATCACAGTCACTGGAGAATCCTTCCGATTATTATGCAGAAGGCAGTGACAATGTGGTTGGTACGGTAAATCTTAAGACAGGTACGTTATCCTTCCAGGGTAATTCCTGGATTCAGTATCCTTCCGGACCAAATGCTACAGGAAACTGGGAACATATGGAATATGACGGATGTATAGATCCTGACAAAAAATCCATGAAGGGACGTACTTCTAATGACAGTACCAGAACATTTCACGCAGAGAATATTTCTATTCCAAGCGGAACCAACACATCAGTAATACTGAAATACAATAATGATCAGTACGACCTTTATAAAGATGAAATCAGCTTCGTGAAAGGTTCTTCAGAAAAAGTCAGCATTATTGTATCTCCGGACTGGAATGGTGCCACAGCGGGCAAGGTACGGATTTATCAGAAGGATTTTGCAATAGAAAACAAAACAGGAATCTTTCTGGATATTGCTCCGGGAAAGCTGTTCAAAGAGAATGAGTCAATATATATGGCTCTTGTAGATGCAAATGATAAAGTAATAGATACAAGGAAGCTTACTCTCACAGTAGAGACTGCCAGACAGAGCCGAAACAATCTTACTACTGCTAATACCAGCCTGACTGTTTTCCAGAACAAAAACAAAAGTACAGATGCAGGTGATTCTTATATTGTAAGTAATGGAGCAGAGATATTAACCGAAGGGAATACATACAAAACAGACAAATCAGGAAATGTAAAATTTCCTACTGTTTCCTCTGGTGAGATAACAATATCCAAAAAAGGGTATGTATCAAGGACACTGACTGCTTCACAGATTGCGGAAAACAGCAGTATTAATCTGCAGAAGGTAAATGATGAGGGACCTGTGATCTCAGGCGTATGGGTCGGAGATACAGATGTGCTGAATAACGTATATTCGCTGAATATGGTCAGCACACAGAAGCTTACACTTGATCTGGAGATTGACTGGGGAAAGAGTTCCTGTGAGACAGTGAAACTGATGCAGGACCAGAGAACGAAGGAATTTCAGGGGGATTCTCTGACTACTGTTATCAGTGATGATTTTGACACAAGCAAAGACATTTTTATTGTTGCAAAAGATACAAAGGGACGTATTACAAAGAGAAAACTTCAGTTTCAGAATGGAACAGTTGACAGTGCGGTAAATTCTCTGAATGGGGTTTCTTTCTCCATCAGTGACAAGATCAGCATCAGCCTTCCGGATAATTTTAAACCGGAATTTCTTGCAGGAGAGAGCTTTGGTGTTGGTATCAATGGTGTTAGCAGTCTGGTGCCTGTTACATTATCAGCGGAGGATGGCAAAGTATATGTAGCAGTAGGTGTGGATCTTCTCAGTTACAGCTATTCAGACAAAACAGCCCAGAGTGTGGCTACCGGCAATAAGGCACATGTGTTAAAAAGTGAAACTTCGAATTTCATCAAAAATTTCAAAGATACAGGTATCATGGATGGCAGTGGGGCTGTCAAGAGCATCAAAAAGCTGAAAAATCTTAAGCAGACCTATAAAAATGCCATAAAATATCCTCAGGGTAAATTTGGTATAGACGCAGATTTTACAATTCTTGGATTTGCAGAGGGAACCTATGATGACAAAGGAAATATCAGCTGGCTCGACAGTGGAGTGATTCTGAATCCTTCTGGTTCCATAAGCAAAACCTGGCCTTTTGTAATCATGGCAGGACCGGTACCGATTCCTATGTACTGGGAGGCTTCTTTCAGCGTAGATGCACTGGCACAGTTTAATCTGATATTTAACAAGCAGGCCAAAAACTTCCTGCCGGATGGGGAACTTTCAGGAACAATGTCCTTAAATGGAGGCCTGGGTGCAGGAATCAAAAATGTACTATATGCAAGTGGTGGTATAGAAGGAAACCTAAAACCTGACTGGAAAATAGTAAAGGGAGACACAGACAGTTTTGTTCTGACGGCTACTGCTAATATTTATGCAAAGGCAGGTATTGCCTGCTTTGAAGGAAAGTATAGTTTTGACCCTATTTACAATAAAGTCTGGATCAAATATCCAAAAGATAAAGATCTTCTGACACAGTCGTTGGATACAGATGCAGTAGGGAATATTGCAGGAGAGGAAGTACTTCTGGATACAGATCAGTATAAGCTGAAAGACCTGTCCTATCTGGACAGAGAGTCCGATTTTACTGCAAATGATAAAACGAATTCGGAGATCGCACTGTTTTCTTCAGGAGAAGATATAGATACAACTGAACTGTTCAAATCCAATATCTACAAAGAATCAACACCGGTTATTGCAGAGCTTCCTTCAGGAAAAAAAGTGGCTGTATGGACAGATTCTGCTTCCTCTGATGCCAATCAGATCATGCTGTACTATTCTGTGTGGAAAAATGGAACATGGTCTGCACCGAAGCTGGTTTATAATGATGGAACTATGGATTACGCACCATGCCTGAAGGAAATTAATGGAAAGATTTATCTGGCATGGCAGAATGCAACCAGAAAATTTGAAAATATAGAATCTCTGGGTCTGAGTGATATCGCCGGTGATTTTGATATTTCAGCAGGAGTATTTCTTGAAGGAGAAGACGGATTCAGTGTATCTACAATTCCGTACAGCAATCTGGATATGATGCCGGTGCTTACAGGAAATGAAAAGGGAGTTTATGTTGTATGGATAAATAATGGTGAAAACGACTGGCTGGGAGCGAACAACAGTAACAGTATTCTGTACAGCCCTCTGAACGGTTCTTCCTATGGTACGGTAACGAAAGCCTATGAAGGTCTTTATGCTGTTGCAGGCATGGCGGCAGATTATGATGGCAGTCTGAATATAGCCTACAGCATGGATACAGATAATAATATAACAACATCAGAGGACCTCAGAGTATATGAAAACGGAACCCTGGTTTCCGGTGAAACTTCATCCTACAGTCCGACATATATGGAACATCAGTTGTACTGGCACATCCGGAACAATATTGTGAACAAACAGACCATGGACAATGACGGCAGTTTGTCTTCTGATAATTTCCAGATCTTGAACGCAAACGGAGAGAAAGTTCTGTTATATACTGCGGTAAGTGGCCTTACATCAACATTAATGATCTCTTATTATAATGAAGAGACAGCCTCCTGGGGCAAAGGAACTGCTCTTACAGATGGAAAGAGTTTTATTGGTGCTTTTGATGGAGAAATTGATGCAGATGGAAATATTTCCATTATGGCGAACTGTGCAGAAGTGACTGGAACCGTGGAAGATGAAAATCCGTATGGGGAGTCATCCATGATTCTGCTGACTGTAAAATCCTGTCATGATCTCAGCCTGGATAATGTGTATTATGCAGAAGATTCATTCTGTGCAGGCGAAAGTATGCCTTTCACACTGGAAATAACAAATAAAGGAAACACCATTGAAAAAGGCATATCTGTTGAAATGAAGGATGAAAACGGAACAGTACTTGCTTCGGAAGAAAAAGAGGATGTACTTGCACCTGGAGAGACGTTAAAGACAACAGTGTGCTATACAGTGGCTGAAGGAACGGAAGAACAGAATATAGAAATTCTGGTAAAACCCGGAAATGCAGAAAATGCAGACACAGGCAATAATATACAGAAAATTCATCTGGCCTATGAAAAAGTGTTCGTGGAAAATCTGAATTATGGTTATAATGAAAATGGCAATGTAGTTGTTTCAGCAGATATTGTAAATCGGGGATATCATACAAGAGATGACCTCAACGTTTATCTGACAGAAAAAACAGCAGATGGAAATGTGGTGGCTTCTGAGATGCTGGATACAGTTGCACCAATGGATCTTCAGACAGTTTCTTTTGAGATTAAGGCAAAACAGAATCAGGTATATTATGTGGTATTAAAAGAAGAGAATAAGGATGAGAGTCTGTCAGATGATTTCCTTACGATCTATACTGGTGGGGATTCTGAAGAAGAACATGAGCATACTTATGTTACAACCGTCACGAAAGCAACCTTAAAAAAGAATGGTTCTGTTGTAAAGAAATGCTCTGAATGTGGATATATTGCTTCCCGGAAAGTTATTTACCGGCCTAAGACAATTACTTTATCAAAAAACAGCTATTCTTATAATGGAAAAACACAGAAACCTTCTGTTAAAGTAAAAGGAGAAAATGGAAAGACCATTACATCTGCCAATTATAAAGTAACATATTCCAGTGGATGTAAGAATGCAGGCAATTATACGGCAAAGATAACTTTCAGAGGAAACTATACAGGCACAGTTTCCAGGACATTTACCATTGTTCCAAAGGGAACATCCATTTCCGGACTCAGGGTCCGGTCTGGAGGATTTGAAGTAAAATGGAAAAAACAGTCTGCACAGACAACCGGATACCAGATTCAGTATGCAACCAACAGCTCTTTCAAAAAGGGAAAGACAGTGACGGTTACATCTGCAAAAACAGTTTCCAAAAAAATCTCCGGATTAGGAAAAAAGAAAAAATACTATGTAAGGATACGAACATACAAAGCAGCAGGCAAAACCAGATATTATTCTGGATGGTCAAAAGTAAAGTCTGTAAAAACAAAGTAGACTCAAAATAAAGAAAGGCAAACTGCATGGAGAGGAGGTGAAATACCATGAGCAGACTACCGGGATATTATTCCTCAGGAGAATTTGCCAGAATGGCCCACATCACAAAAAAGACCATACGTTATTACGATGAGCATAATATTTTGAAACCATCGCTGGTAAATGATAAGGGTGCCAGATTCTATACGGATGAGGATTTTGCCAGGCTTCATCAGATTCTTTTTCTGAAGTATCTGGGGTTTTCCCTGGATGATATCCGGGAGATGACCATTCGGAATTCCGACCATCATTTTATGTCAGAATTCCTTCATTTGCAGATGGGATTTCTGGAAGAGAGAATGGAGCAGATGGAGCTTATGAAGCAGGCACTTTCTGATGCTTCCAGAGCTGTCGATAATGGAGAAACCGTAGACTGGAGTCAGATGCTGACGCTGGTGAACCTTAACGAGATGGAGCAGAAATTAAAGAAGCAGTATCTGAATTCTTCTAATATTACTGCACGTATTACACTTCATAATGAGTTTTCCCGGAACAGTCAGGGCTGGTTCCCCTGGGTATATCAGCAGTGCCAGATCCGGTCAGGAGAAAGGGTGCTGGAACTGGGATGTGGGGATGCTTCCCTATGGACAGAAAATATGGATCTGCTGCCATCGGATGTGACGGTAGTGCTTTCGGATATTTCTGACGGTATGGTCCGGGATGTGAAGAAATCCATCGGGACAGAGGATCGGAGATTTCAATATGAAGTAATGGATGCCCATCACATCAATGCTACAGATCATTCAGTGGATCTTATTATCGCCAACCATGTGCTTTTTTACTGTGAAGATCTTCCAAAGGTCTGTCAGGAAGTGGTCCGGGTGCTGAAACCGGGGGGACGGTTTGTGTGCAGTACTTATGGAGATGCCCATATGAGGGAGATCAGCCAGCTGGTGCAGGAGTTTGATGACCGGATTCTTCTTTCTGCGGACCGGCTTTATGAACGTTTTGGCAAGGAAAACGGGGCAGAGCTTTTGGATAAATTTTTCAGTCAGGTTCAGTGGCAGCAGTATGAGGATTCCCTGAATGTTACAGATTCGGAGGCGTTGATCGCTTATGTGTTGTCCTGCCATGGTAATCAGAACCGTTATATTGTAAATCGTTACAAAGACTTCCAGGCATTTGTTGAGAAAAAAACATCAAAAGGCTTTCATATCACCAAGGATGCAGGGGTATTTCTGGCAATGGTCTGAAAAAAATACACAAAAATACAAAAATAATACTTGAAGGTGCCCCAGGGGCACCTTTTATTATGGTATCAGTTAGAGGAAACAAGTCAATAATGAAAGTATAAGGAGAAATAAAAAATGAAGATTATTGTTACCGGCGGTGCCGGATTTATCGGAAGCAACTTTGTATTTCATATGTTAAAGAAATATCCGGATTATCGTATCATCTGTCTGGACTGTCTGACCTATGCAGGAAACTTATCTACACTTGCACCGGTTATGGACAACCCGAATTTCCGTTTTGTCAAAGAAAGCATCACAGACAGAGAAGCTGTTTATAAACTTTTTGAAGAAGAACATCCAGACATGGTTGTAAACTTTGCAGCAGAAAGCCATGTTGACCGTTCTATCGAGAATCCGGAAGTTTTTCTGGATACCAATATTAAGGGAACAGCAGTGCTGATGGATGCCTGCCGCAAATATGGTATCAAGAGATATCATCAGGTATCTACCGATGAAGTTTACGGAGATCTGCCTCTGGACAGACCGGACCTTTTCTTTACAGAAGAGACTCCGATCCACACAAGCAGCCCTTACAGTGCATCTAAGGCCTCTGCAGACCTTCTGGTTCTGGCTTACCACAGAACTTATGGACTGCCGGTTTCTATCAGCCGCTGTTCCAACAACTACGGACCATATCATTTCCCGGAAAAACTGATTCCTCTGATGATTGCCAACGCTCTTAATGACAAACCCCTTCCTGTTTATGGAGAAGGTCTGAATGTTCGTGACTGGCTCTATGTAGAAGATCACTGCAAAGCCATTGACCTGATTATCCACAAAGGTCGTGAGGGAGAAGTTTACAACGTAGGTGGACACAACGAAAAACAGAACATCGAGATTGTTAAACTGATCTGCAAAGAACTTGGCAAACCGGAAAGTCTGATCACACATGTTGGAGACCGTAAGGGACATGACATGCGTTATGCTATCGATCCTACCAAGATCCACAACGAACTTGGCTGGCTGCCGGAAACAAAATTTGAAGATGGTATCAAGAAGACAATCAAATGGTACCTGGACAACCGTGAATGGTGGGAAACGATCATCAGTGGTGAGTATCAGAATTACTACGAAAAAATGTATGGAGACAGATAGATTATGAGGATTTTTGTTACAGGAGTAGGCGGACAGTTAGGTCATGATGTGATGAATGAGCTGAACAGCCGGGGATATGAGGGCACAGGCTCTGATATCCAGCCTGTCTACAGTGGTGTTCAGGACGGAACCTATGTCTGCGCTGCCGATTACAGACAGATGGATATTACAGATAAAGATTCTGTAAAAAATATCCTGGAGCAGGTGAAGCCGGAAGTGGTGATCCACTGTGCAGCCTGGACTGCTGTAGATGCAGCAGAAGATGAAGACAAAAAAGAAACTGTACGTAAGGTAAATGCTGCAGGTACACAGAATATTGCAGATATCTGCAAAGAGTTGGACTGCAAAATGGTGTACATCAGTACAGACTATGTATTTAATGGTCAGGGAACAGAGCCATGGCAGCCGGACTGCAAGGAATATGCGCCGCTGAATGTGTATGGGGATACCAAGCTTCAGGGTGAACTGGCTGTCTCAGAGACACTTGAGAAGTATTTTATCGTGCGTATTGCATGGGTATTCGGAAGAAATGGTAAGAACTTTATCAAGACCATGCTGAATGTGGCAAAGACACATGATCATCTGAAAGTAGTCAATGACCAGATCGGTACACCTACTTACACTTATGACCTTGCCAGACTTCTGGTGGATATGATCGGTACAGAAAAGTATGGTTATTATCATGCAACCAATGAGGGTGGTTACATCAGCTGGTATGATTTTACAAAAGAGATTTTCCGTCAGGCTGTGGAACTGGGCCATACAGAATATGCCGAGGATAAGGTGACAGTGACGCCTGTTACTACAGAAGAGTACGGTGTATCCAAGGCTGCCAGACCATTTAACAGCAGACTGGACAAGAGTAAACTGGCTGAGAATGGTTTTGAGCCTCTGCCAACCTGGCAGGATGCTCTTCACAGATATCTGGTGGACGTTATCGATACTCTGTGATAACAGAAAGACAGTAAAGTTACGATGTTTCAGAATTAGGAGATGAATGACAATGGGTCAGATTAAAGTACAGAAAAATGTTGGTGGTATTGAAGGTTTATGTGTGATCGAACCTGCAGTTCATGGAGATTCCAGAGGATATTTCATGGAGACATACAACCAGAGAGATATGGAAGAGGCAGGGCTGAACATGGTATTTGTTCAGGATAATCAGTCTTGTTCCACCAAGGGTGTTCTTCGTGGACTTCACTTCCAGAAAGAGTTCCCACAGGGTAAACTGGTTCGTGTGATCAAGGGTTCTGTATATGATGTTGCAGTGGATCTGCGAAGCAGTTCCGAAACTTATGGCAAGTATTTCGGAATTGAACTGACAGAGGAAAACAAGAAGCAGTTCTATATTCCGGAAGGTTTTGCACATGGTTTCCTGGTGCTTTCTGATATTGCAGAATTCTGTTACAAATGTACAGATTTTTATCATCCGGGAGATGAAGGTGGCATGGCATGGAATGATCCGGAGATCGGTATCCAGTGGCCGAAACTTCGGGGCGAATACAAAGGAACTGCATCTGCAGAAGGCTATACTCTGGACGACGGAACAGCTCTGAACTTAAGTGACAAAGACCAGAAATGGCTGGGAATCAAAGATACATTTAAATTTTAATTTTGATAAGGAACCGCTGTCTTGAGAACAGAAGGTTCAGGAGGAAAATGGAGAATGAAAGGTATTATTCTTGCCGGAGGATCCGGTACACGTCTTTACCCGCTGACAATGGTAACTTCCAAACAGTTACTTCCAATCTATGACAAACCGATGATCTATTATCCAATGTCTGTACTGATGAATGCAGGAATCAGAGATATTCTGATCATCTCCACACCACAGGATACACCGAGATTCCAGGAGCTTCTTGGTGACGGACATCAGTTTGGTGTGGAACTTACTTATGCAGTTCAGCCAAGTCCTGACGGACTGGCTCAGGCATTTATCATCGGAGAAGAATTCATCGGTGATGATACGGTAGCAATGGTTCTGGGAGACAATATTTTTGCAGGACATGGCTTTAATAAGCGTCTGAAGGCTGCTGTGGAGAATGCAGAATCAGGAAAGGGCGCAACTGTATTTGGCTATTATGTAGACGATCCAGAGCGTTTCGGTATTGTGGAATTTGACCACAGCGGAAAAGCTGTTTCCATCGAAGAGAAACCGGAACATCCAAAGAGCAATTACTGTGTAACAGGTCTTTATTTCTACGACAATCGTGTAGTAGAATATGCCAAAAATCTGAAACCAAGTGCCAGAGGAGAACTGGAGATCACAGATCTGAACCGTATTTATCTTGAGGACGGAGATCTGAATGTTGAGCTTCTGGGACAGGGATTTACCTGGCTGGATACCGGTACACATGAGAGCCTGGTAGATGCAACAAACTTTGTAAAAACAGTAGAAACACATCAGCACCGCAAGATCGCCTGCCTGGAAGAGATCGCATATCTCAACGGCTGGATCACCAAAGAAGAAGTGCTGAAAACATACGAACTTGTTAAGAAAAATCAGTATGGTCAGTACCTGAAAGACGTACTGGACGGAAAGTACAGAGAACAGCTGTACTAAGAGTCTATGGCAGTTTATAACAAAGGGAATGAAACCAAAAAGAGGATTGTTATGTTTACCTATAACAAGCTTCTTACTACGGATGCATCAGAGCTTACAGTACGGGATCTGGCAAGGGGAATCGGCTGCTCCGCTGCTGCACTGTACAAGCATTTTGACAGCCTGGAATATCTGATCACAGTGGCTTCTGTGCGGTTTATGGACGGATATATGAAGCAGTATGCCAGTCTTATGGACAGTGAACTGGATTTCAGAGAGATCTATATCCGGGGCTGGGAATTGTTTAACAGTTATGCATTTGACAGACCGGATATTTATTACCGTCTGTACTGGGGAAAGGAAAACAGTGTTTTCGGATCTGCATTTCAGGATTATTTTGAGCTGTTTCCATTTAAAGGTTCTGAGAAGTATACAGCTCAGTATTATATTCTTTTGTTTGATGAAAACATGCAGAAACGTGATCATATGATGCTGAGACAGCTGGAAAACAGAGGCTATATCACCAGTGAAGATGCCATGTATTTCAGCTATACCAATCCGCTTATTGTGAGAGGCCTCCTTCGGGATTCCATGAAAATGGAAAAAAAAGAACGGGCAGAAATGGAACAGCTCTGTAATAAACTGATACGAAAAAATATGGAAAAAGTAATGTAGGATGTAAAAAGCCATCGTTTGATTATGAAAAAATTTTTTCATAAAAGAATGGTGGCTTTTTTGTGCATTTTTAATAGAAATTAAAAAAGTGAACACGTTCACTTGACAAAAACCAACAATGGATATATATTGTAACTACAAAAGTAAACATGTTCACTTATAAAGAGGTTATAACTACAAGATGCGGAGGAGGCGTATTTATGAACGATAAAAACAGATCTTTAAGACTGGGAATGCATACTTATACTCTTCATTTCTTTGGCTTTGGAGAGAGCTGGGGATTTGGTAAGGATTATTATTTTGATCAGGTTATGACTTTGTATGAACTGATGGACAAGGCAGAAGAGTGGGAGCTGGACGGACTGCAGATCACCAAGGTAGACCTTCTGACTACTGCCAAAGAAGATCCTTTCGGAACGGAGAACCTCAAGAAAGTTGCAGAAGCAGCAAAGAAGCATGGGCTGTTTCTGGAGTTCAATTCTTCTTTCCAGGCAGGTAGCGATTCCAGAGTGAACTGTACCGTAGAAGAAGCACTGAGAATGGGACATGATCTGGATGCAGAACTGGTGAAGTTCAGCCTGGATATCCGGAGACCGAGAGAACTTTATGGATCCTGTATGCATCCGGAAGTCATGAGACAGATGGCAGACCGTTATGATGAATTTAAGGCGGCCATTCCTCTTATTGAGAAATTTGGAATGCAGATCGCTATTGAGAACCATACCGACACCTTTGCAGATGAGATCCTCTGGATTGTCAACAGACTGAATCATCCGCTGATCGGTACCTGTGTAGATACCATGAATCCACTTCAGGTTATTGAAAATCCATACGACGTTATGGAAAAAATGCTTCCTCAGGCGTACTGTTGCCACTTCAGTGATGACGTGATCGTAGTAGATCCTCTGGGAGTTCACGATATCGGTGCAGCACATGGCCAGGGTTCTATGGACTGTCCGAAGATGGTTGCACAGATCCGGGAGAAATCATCAATGGACAAGATTATTTTTGAAAATGAGATCGCATTCAGCAGCCTGAATGAGCCAATCGAAGAGGCACGTAAGAGAGAAATGGAGGCCTGTGAAGAGAGTATCCGTTATTTGAGAAACGAACTGAAACTGGGCGTAAGAAACAGATAAAACGAAAGATTGTCTAAAATAATTTTGAGCGTATACAGAGCAAAATTGACGTAGAATCCAGATGTTGAGGAGGACTTTGATTATGAGCAGAGAACAGATGATTCATGACGCAGCTATGCACATTATGGAAAAGGTAGGAGTTAAGATCCACAATCAGAAATCCAGAGATATATACAAAGCAAACGGTATCCGGATAGAAGGAGATATTGCTTATTTCACAGAAGAACAGGTAATGCACTGGGTGAAGATGGCGCCGGAATCTTTTACTATTTATGCAAAAAATCCGAAATATGATACCTTCGTAGGCGGAGATGTGGTGAATCCGGCACCTACTTATGGATGTGCTTTTATTGATGACTGGGAAGGCAACCGTCGTCGTGGAACCATGGAAGACTACATAAAATGTATCAAACTTTTTGAGGCAGAGGACAGCTACACCGTTAATGGTGGTATTGTGATCCAGCCAGGTGAGATCCATCAGGAAACAGCAGCCATCGAGATGTTTTATGCAGGACTGACACACAGTGAAAAAGCGATTATCCTTCCTACAGGATATAAAGATGAGATGGATCTGATCATGAAAGCTGCCTGCGAAGTATTTGGCGGTAAGGATGCTCTCATTGAGAAACCAAGAATGATCGCACTGATCAATACAGTATCTCCACTGTCTCTGGACGAGAGAATGCTGGACTGCCTGATGATCCTTGCAGAATATGGACAGCCAGCGATCCTTTGCCCGGCTACCATGCTTGGCGCTACCGGTTCTATCTCCATGGCAGGTACACTGGCAAGTGGTGCAGCAGAGAGCCTTGCCGGTATTGTTCTGGCACAGATGATCCGTCCTGGTACTCCTGTAGTATTTGGCGTACAGTCTACAGCTGCGGATATGAAAGGTGGAATCACTTTTGCGTGTGCAGCTCCAGAGGGAACTCTTATGCAGGGTTTTGCAGCGAATATGGCGAAGTTCTACGGACTTCCTTCCAGAGGTGGCGGATGTCAGACAGATGCTCCTGTGATCAACTGCCAGGCTGGTTATGAATCCATGCTCACTTTTTCTTCTGCATATCGCCATGGCATCAACTTCGTTATGGAAGCCGGCGGTGTTATGGACAGTGTAAATGCTACTTCCTTTGAAAAAATGCTGGTTGACTTTGAGATCATCCGTCAGGTTAAGGTTTCCTTTACACCGATCGAAGTAAACGAAGAAACTCTGAATCTGGAAGAGATTGAAGAGATCGGACATGATGGAACTTTTGTAACAGCAGAATCTACCATGGATAATTTTATGGATCTTTATTCTCCACGTGTAGGTTCTCGTATTGGCAAAGGACCTGATTATTTCAAACAGAGTATTGACAAAGAGATGGACAGACTGATGAAGAAATATGAGAGTAATCGTCCGGAACTGGATGCTTCTGTAAGAGAAAAAGTAAAAGAGATCCTTGTTGTTTCCGGTCTTCCAAAAGAAGAACTGGACAAGATCGATGCTATGTAAAACAAAAGAAAGAATGGGGGCGTGGCAATGAAGATAACAGGTGTGAAGCGGTGGCTTATCGTGGTTCTCTGTGCATTGATGGCAGGTGTCATGGTTTATGTTCCGTTCCTCAGATACAGTTATTATGATCAGATGTGTATTATTTTTACTCAGTATAAACAGATCGTACCGGCAGAAAAAGTCAATACTTTTATCGGTGATTTTGGTATGGCATTCGGTCTTGTATGTACGCTGGGTTATCCTCTTGGAGGAATTTTTGCAGACCGTTTTAAAGAAAAATGGCTTCTTATTACCGGTGGTATTCTGATGGGACTTTGCTCTTTCTGGTTTGGTATGGTTCCCGGCAAGACTGCAATCATTATCATTCATCTTCTTTATGGAGTTGGTACCAGCTTTATGATTTGGTCTGCATATCTGAAACTTACCAGAAAAATGGGTAATGCACATGAGCAGGGAAGAATGTTTTCTACTTCTGAGTTCGTAAGAGGAATCTTCGGAATGCTTATTGGTTTTGTGGGTGTTGGATTCCTTGGCAAAGCCACATTATCTTCCGGTGAGATGGATCCACAGGTTCTTGGAGAATGCTGGAGAAACCTTCTTTTTGTAAGTGGCGCACTGTTTTTTGTATTTGCAGTTCTTGTATTTTTCCTTGTTCCATCTGATGTAGTAGGAGCAGAAGAAAAGAACGATACTCCTCAGGAAAGTTTCAGTATGAAGAACATCATTGCTGTTCTGAAAATGCCTGGAACCTGGATGCTTTCTGCACTGATTTTCTGCTGCTTCTCTTTTACATCAGCAGGAAACGGATACCTGGGAGCCTATACCGTAAATGTTCTGGGAGTATCTCAGACAATGGCAAGTTCTTTTGCTATTGTAAGAAACTACATTATTGCGGCAGTTATGACTTTTGCCATCGGATTTGTATCAGATAAGATTGGTTCCAAAGCCAAAACACTTGGACTTTACCTGGCAGTGGCATCCGTTCTCTGTGTGGCACTGATCTTTACAAAAAGTGCATTTGTTCTTTGTATTGCAGTTTCATTTGCATTTGCCATCGTATATACTGGTATGAGAGGAATCTATTTTGCAACGCTGAATGAGGTTGGTATTCCCCTTTCCATGACCGGAATTGCCACAGGAATCATTTCCATGCTCTGTTATCTGCCGGATGTTTACTTTGCAAAACTTGCAGGAACCTGGCTGGACAAATTTGGAAACAAAGGATATGATTATATCTGGTTCTGGGCAATCGGATGTGGAATCCTGGGAATTATCGTGGCACTGATCACATATCGTTATTCAGAAAAATTAAAGAAACAGAATCAATAGAAATTAACATAGAAAATAAAGCGACAGGCTGCTGCCTTTCAGAGGTGGTAGCCTGCAGAAGTACTGGGAGGTGAGAAATATGTCGCAGACACATATGATAATTGCAGCATTGCTTGTTCTGGCAGATCTTGTAGTATGTTTTGGAATTGGTCTGAAATTAAAAGGACAGTCAGAGAGCACAGAGGATTATTTTATTGGCGGCAAGAAGACAGGAACAGTGCTTCTGTTTCTGACAGCATGGGCAAGTTTCAGCGGTGCAGGTAACTTTATCGGTCAGGCGGGACGTGGAGCCATGCAGGGAATCAGTGCATACTGGTTATGGCTGGGAGAAGGGTTCCTCGGAGGTATCATTATGGGATATCTTCTGGCACCTTATCTTTCCAGATTCAAGTATTTCAGTATGCCTCATTTTATTGCGGATTATCTTTTTGGAGGAGATTCTCAGATCCGCCGGATCGGTGGTGTGGCAGCTCTGATGCCCAATGTAGTATGGCCCGGAGCCCAGATCATGGGTGTGGCTTATGTACTGCAGCAGATTTTTCATATTGATTATCATATTGCAGTTCTGGTATGTGGAACAGTTTTTGTATTTTATACAGTAAGTGGTGGTGTGAAGGCAGTTATTTATGCAGATGCCCTTCATGGAACCATTCAGCTGGTTTTTGCCATCGTAGTGGTTTATTTCGGACTGAAATGTATGCATTTTGATCCAGGCTATCTGCGGGATCAGATCATCCAGATCGACCCAGGCAAATGGGATCTGTTTGTAGATAAGCCGGTAGCCATTGCTACCAGTTTTATTACCGGTCTGGTAGGTGCGATCTCCAATCCTATTTTCTGGAACAGGGCTTTTGCAGCCAGGGATGTACAGACAGCCAGGAAAGCATACGGTGTAACTTTCTTTATGAATATTATTCTTGTTTTCCTTATGATCGCACTGGGAATCACATCTCTGATGTTTGCAGATCAGGGAGATCAGGCTCTGGTATGGCTGATCCTCAATAAGATGCCGCCTTTCTGCGGTATCATTCTTGCAGAAAGTGTTCTTGCAGCATGTATGTCATGTGCGGACACTCATCTGAACTGTGCAGCAGCCAATATTGTTTCGGATATTCTTGACCCGGAAGGCAAACTGGAAAGTTCTGTCAGCATCCGTTATGCAAAGATTGCCACACTGGTAGCCGGTATCATTGCAATTCTGTCCGGACTTTTCGGATCTTTTATCTATGCACTGGGAACTTATGGTTATACAGTATGCGGTGGTGTGCTGATCCCGGCATTTGTCATCGGACTTATTTATCGTGATCGCAAATCCGATACTTTCCGTTCCCGTATGAGTGTGACCGCAGGTAAGATCGGTATGGCAGCAGGTGTTGTCTGTGCGATCTTATTTGAGCTGATCCCGTCTCTCAAGGCGATTTTGGGTGGCGGTGTTATTCCGGCTATTGTCGTAACTTCCCTGGGAATGCTGGTTGCCAATATTTTCTGTAAAGACCAGACCTGGAAGAAATAAAGTTTCATAACTGTTCAGTACCCTCACAGTTACGAGTCAAAATGCATTCCAAATCACCTTCGGTGATGGCATTTTGCCTTGTATGTCTCGGGATTTTGGCAAAAAACATGCCAAAACACCTCGCGGGACACTACCTTCTGAATAGACAAAGTTTCATAAAATTCATATCGACAATACAAAAGCTTCCTGTGGAATATCCCCGGGAAGTTTTTTGTCTCTGCCTGTGTGATACAGATCTGTCTGCAGGCACAACGAAACTTGCAACTTCTGTACAGATGTGTTAGAATGGACAAAAATTTGGATTTTTTGTGCAAACTATTACTTTTTATTGTATATATTATTTAGAAAAAAGGAGAATGACAATATGTGTGGAATCGTAGGATTTACCGGATCTCGTCAGGCAGCACCGATTTTGCTGGACGGTCTTTCCAAGCTGGAATACAGAGGTTATGATTCAGCCGGGATTGCAGTTCGTAACGGAGATGGTGCCACAGAAGTGATCAAAGCCAAAGGACGTCTGAAGATCCTTGCAGAAAAGACAAACAACGGAGAGTCTGTAGCAGGCACCTGCGGAATTGGCCATACCAGATGGGCCACTCATGGAGAGCCATCTGAGAACAACGCTCATCCTCATGTAAGTGATGATGGGAACGTAGTAGCTGTTCACAATGGTATCATTGAGAATTACCAGGAACTGAAAGACAAACTTCTTCGTAAGAGATACAGCTTCTATTCTGAAACAGATACAGAAGTTGCAGTAAAGCTTATAGATTATTATTACAAGAAATATGAAGGGACACCGGTAGATGCCATCAATCATGCAATGGTACGTATTCGCGGTTCCTATGCACTGGCTGTTATGTTTCATGATTATCCGGGAGAGATTTATGTAGCCCGGAAAGACAGCCCCATGGTTCTGGGTGTTGCAGAAGGAGACAGCTATATAGCTTCTGATGTACCGGCCATTCTGAAGTATACAAGAAATGTTTATTATATTGGCAATCTGGAAATGGCACGTGTCCGTAAAGGAGAGATCACATTCTATAATCTTGATGGAGAAGAGATCCAGAAAGAGATGAAAGTGGTAGACTGGGATGCAGAAGCAGCAGAAAAAGCCGGCTTTGAACATTTTATGATCAAAGAGATCCATGAACAGCCCAAGGCAGTAACAGATACTCTGAATTCTGTTCTGAAAGATGGCCGGATCAATCTGGAAGAAGTAGGTCTCACAGATGAAGATATCCGCAATATCAGCCAGATTTATATTGTGGCATGTGGATCTGCCTATCATGTGGGAATGGCCTCCCAGTATGTATTTGAAGATATGGCAGGCATTCCGGTACGTGTGGAAATGGCATCCGAATTCCGTTATCGTAACCCGATCCTGGATCCAAAGGCTCTGGCAGTGATCATCAGCCAGTCCGGTGAGACAGCAGACAGTCTGGCGGCCCTTCGGGAATGTAAATCAAGAGGAATCCGTACTCTGGCTGTTGTCAATGTAGTAGGTTCTTCCATTGCCAGAGAGGCTGATAATGTGTTCTATACACTGGCAGGTCCGGAGATCTCTGTAGCGACTACCAAGGCATACAGTGCTCAGCTTATCGCAGCTTACGTTTTTTCTGTTCAGTTTGCTCTTGTAAGAGGAAAGATTACAGAAGAGCAGTATACAGGGTATATTCAGGAACTTCAGACTCTTCCTGCCAAGATGCAGAGGATTCTGGATGACAAAGAGCGTCTTCAGTGGTTTGCTTCCAAACAGGCCAACTCCAAAGATATTTTCTTCATTGGAAGAGGAATTGATTATGCCATCAGCATGGAAGGTAGCCTGAAACTGAAAGAGGTAAGCTATATTCATTCTGAGGCTTATGCAGCAGGAGAACTGAAACATGGAACTATTTCTCTGATAGAAGATGGAACTCTGGTGATTGGTGTCCTGACACAGCCGGCACTTTACGAAAAGACTGTCAGCAACCTGGTAGAGTGTAAGAGCAGAGGTGCCTATCTTATGGGTCTGACCACTTTTGGCAATTATAACATTGAGGATACAGCAGATTTTACGGTTTATATTCCACAGACAGATCCTCATTTTGCCACATCCCTGGCAGTGATCCCTTTACAGCTTCTGGGATATTATGTAAGTGTTGCAAGAGGTCTGGATGTTGACAAACCGAGAAACCTTGCAAAGAGTGTTACTGTAGAATAAAGAGAAAACAGGCATGGTGCGGGATTATCCTGCACCATGTTTTTTCATCCACATTCTGATGTATTCCAGCTGTTCCTGGTCGGAGATCTTCTGAGAAGCGGGATCATTTCCGGCAGCAAGGCAGCACAAAAGTACGAACGCCTGCAGACAGAAAAAGATAATAAGAAAAATGATCATGTTTACGCCTCCTCAATTTATTTATTTCTGATATATGTTTTAGTATTGGCATTTATTAGAATGCTATACATAAAATTCAAAAAAGATGGGAATAGGCAGGAAGGAATACTGGGAATATAATAAATAAATCATGATTTTATGGAGTATATGTATGAAGCAGCAGAGATATACCGGAAAAGGGATCGGCGTTGCTCTTCTTGATACAGGGATTTATCCTCATATGGATTTTGACGACAGGATCACAGGGTTCTGTGATTTTATTTCTCACAAAAAACAGATTTATGATGACAACGGACACGGAACCTGTGTGGCAGGAATCTTAGGAGGAAGCGGAGCTGCTTCCTATGGAAAATACAAAGGTGTGGCTCCGGAGTGTACATTGGTGGCACTGAAAGTTCTGGATCGTTTTGGAAACGGCAATAAAGAAAATGTGCTGAAAGCTTTCCGGTGGATACTGGATCACAGAAAAGAATATCATATCCGGGTTGTAAATATTTCCGTAGGAACCACATACCGTACCAGAAATGATCATGATGTGCTGGTAGAAGGAGTGGAAAAGCTCTGGGACGAAGGTCTGGTGGTAGTGGCTGCTGCCGGAAATCAGGGACCGGAACCAGGCAGTGTGACAGCTCCCGGATGCAGCAAAAAAGTAATTACTGTAGGTTCCAGTGATATGCTTACCGGTAAGGGGGCAGTATCCGGGCGGGGACCTACCTTTGAATGTGTCTGTAAGCCGGATCTGGTCGCTCCCGGAAGAAGGATCATTGCCTGTACACCGGGACCTTCCAATACCTATGGAATGAAAAGTGGGACGTCCATGTCTACTCCTTATATATCGGGAGCTGTGGCACTGGCGTTGGAGAAAGATCCCCTTCTTACCAACGTGGAGATCAAAATGATGCTGAAAGACAGTGCAGAAGATCTGGGGCTTCCAAGAAACCAGCAGGGATGGGGAAGATTTCGGCTGGACAGATTCTTAAGTATATAAAAAATCAATGATTTTAGCTTGGTAAAGTTTTAACATGATATATAACAAGAATTCTCCTACCTCTTCAGGTAGTGAGATGAATT
>OLRJ01001211.1_pt1 | contig 22646 bp, 13 predicted proteins | sample 1672741 | NCBI WGS metagenome assembly OLRJ01 (sample SAMEA3136719, study PRJEB25190) | human gut metagenome | biome: human gut; feature: human-associated habitat; material: faeces | place: Austria | collected 2013
TTTCTGTCTGCGCAGGGGGGCCGAGGCCCGGGGGGACCCGGCCGCGGCCCCCTTCTTCTTTGCGCTCGGGCGCATGAGCGCCTCCTGGGCGGGGCTTGCGCTATTTGCGGGAGTCATTGCAGACAATCTATCGCGCTTCATGCGGCTATACGGCGAGTCTGCTGCGCTGCGACTGCAAGTTTGTCAATTTCCGAAAAGGTCACTAGTTTTCTTCAAGCACTATTTCGTTTTCTATCATTGAATTTCTCTGTTTCACCGTGTTGTTTGTTCGCTCATTTACATTTACTTGTATATCTACAGGTACAATATGAATTAATTCTGGTGTGTATGTTTGAGAGGACTGACTTTTCGTGGCTGAATATAGTGAGACTGCTCTGAATCTTGCTGCGTCGTGCGTCTCCGATCATGAGACGCTTGATAAGATTGCAGATGCATTGGCAAACGGGACGCGTCGATCTCGACAGCAGGCTGCACAGGTCCTCGCAGCGGTTTCCCATTCCGACGCCGCTGCGGTTTCCGGCTATAGCCAGATTTTTGTTGATTCACTATCTCGTCCTGAGGCGCAGACGCGCTGGGAATGCCTTGACGTGCTGACTCGTCTTTGCGATATCGATGCCTCGCTTTGCGTTGACGCTATCGATGGGGCGGAGAACGCGCTTTTCGACGAGGAGAGCGGTCCGCTGCATCTTGCTGCGATGCGATTCCTCTGCAAGTTCGGCGCGATTTCCGAACAAAATTCTGAACGTGTCTGGCCGCTTGTTGATGAGGGCATTCAATGCTGGCATGGCGACCTTGAGTTCCAGGATATGTTGAATTCGCTTGTCGATTTCTCTACGGGGCATCTTTCGGAGCCGGTGAAATCCGAGCTTGCTGAGCGGATGTTGTTCGACTCGAAGAACGGGCGCGGCGCCTTGAGGCGGAAGGCGACGACCATCGTTGAGAACCTGTCCTAGCCTATTTGTGCCGTCGACTACAATGTAACATCCGACGTTCTTTTCTATGCTTATCCTTGAAGCGTATTCGTTAAGTCGCGTTTGCGACGGGTTTGTGAGGAGGAACTATGGCTCGTCATACGGTGACCTTGATTCCCGGTGATGGAATCGGCGTTGAGACTTCGGCCGCTATGCAGCGCGTTGTCGAGGCCTGTGGTGCGGAAATCGATTGGGAGATTGCTGAGGCAGGCGCGCATTGCCTCGAAACCGAGGGCACCCCGCTTCCTGATTCCACCATTGAGGCTGTCAAACGCAACAAAGTCGCCATCAAGGGGCCAATCACGACTCCCGTTGGCACTGGTTTTCGTAGCGTGAACGTTGCGCTTCGCAAGACGCTCGGCCTTTATGTTTGCCTGCGCCCCGTCGTTTCGCTTCCCGGTGCTGGTGGTCGCTATGACAACGTCGATCTGGTGATCGTTCGCGAAAATTCCGAGGATTTGTATGCCGGCGTCGAGTTCGAGGAAGGCTCCGAAGGCGCTCGGAAGCTGATTGACCTTTGCAAGGAAGAGGGTGCGGGTACCATTCGCCCCGACTCCGGCATCTCCGTCAAGCCGATTTCGGTTACTGCCTCGCAGGATATTGTTCGATATGCATTCGAGTATGCGCTGAAGCACGGTCGCAAGAAGGTTACCGCTGCTCACAAGGCAAACATCATGAAGTACTCCGATGGTTTGTTTCTTCGCGTCGCGCGCGAGGTGGCCAAGGAATATGAGGGTCGCGTTGACTTCGACGACCGCATCATTGACGCCTTCTGCATGAACATGGTCACCGACCCCTCGCAGTTCGATGTCGTCGTCTTCCCGAACCTGTATGGCGATATTGCAAGTGACCTGGCAGCGGGTCTTGTCGGTGGCTTGGGTATCGCCCCGGGTGCGAATATCGGCAAAGAATATGCCGTGTTTGAGGCGGTTCATGGCTCTGCTCCCAATATCGCGGGGCAAAACAAGGCGAACCCCACGGCGGAGATCCTCTCTGCCGCGATGATGCTCGACCATCTCGGCGAGCTCGAAGCTGCGGCCCGTATTCGTCGCGCGGTCACCGAAGTCTACGCCGCTGGCGAATGCCTGACGGGCGATATTCGTAATCTGACGGGCTCCGATAAGCCTGCGGCGAGCTGCACGGAGTTCACCGATGCGCTGGTCACGGCTCTCGCGAAGTAGGTCGCATTCGCCATCTTCTTGATGGTAAAAGGACGGTAACGGAAATGCTCGGTCTCGCGAGGGACTGGGCATTTTCGTGTATAGTGGGGAAAATTACCTTATCAAGGAGGGATACGTTTGAAGCAATCATCGGGACTTGACGCTTTGCTCGAGGCGCTTAAGCAATCCGGCATGAACACCGATTCGTTCGGCTCGCCTTTTGGCGGCGGCTCCGACGCGGACGACTCGGCCAAGGCTGCCGATGCGGGGTCTTCTCGCGGGTCGGATGGGCCGAAGGCGCCGCATGTCGAGATGCCGCACATCATCGAAAACATGAAATCGTGGAGCAAGAAGGCGATTATCGTTGCGATCATCGTGCTCATTGTCGTTATTCTTGCCGCCTATTGGTGGTTCCATCCGCCTATCAACATCCATAGCGTCGACACCTGGTTCTTCATCGCGGTGTTCATCTTGCTGCCGACGTTTTTGTTCTTCCGCGTGCGCTCCTCGAATTACAAGGAGGGGAAGGGCAAGCGCGCCGAGCGCAACGAGGGCAAGGCGAAGACGTTTAAGGTGCTCTCCTTCATCCCCGTCGCCGTCGCTTGCGTGGGCATTATCGGTGCGCTGATGTCATTGTCGCTTTTCCCGGGCAACGCGGCGAAATACGCCACGGTGCTCAATACCGTCGACCATGATTTCGCCTCCGACATTCAGGAGGTGAACTACTCCGAGATTCCGGTGATCGACCGTGATTCCGCGATTCTTCTCGGTAATCGCGAGATGGGCTCGATTCCCGAGTACGTCAGCCAGTTCGAGATCTCGTCGCTTTACAGCCAGATTAACTACCAGGGCACTCCGGTCCGCGTGAGCCCGCTCGGCTACGCCGACCTGTTCAAGTGGTTCACCAACCGCGGCACAGGCATTCCCGCATATGCGCTTGTCGACATGACGACGCAGGATGCGCAAATCGTGACGCTCGGCGACAACGCCATCTTCTATTCCCAGTCAGAGCCGCTTGCGCGCAACATCGACCGTTACGTGCAGCTGAAGTACCCCTTCTACATGTTTGACGAGAAGTCGTTCGAGATCGACGAGGATGGCCACCCGTGGTGGATCTGCCCCGTGCAGAAGCGTACGATCGGCCTGTTCGGGGGTACGACCATCGACCGCGTCGTCATGGTGAACGCAACGACGGGCGAGTGCACCGACATCTCGATCGATGAGGTGCCAGAATGGGTCGACCGTGCATATCCTGCAGAGCTTCTGATCGAGCAGTACAACTGGTCGGGCGCCTACAAGGACGGTTGGCTCAATAGCTGGCTCGGTCAGAAGAACGTGGTTCAGACCACTCCCGGTACTGACGGAAACGTTGGCTACAACTACATCGCGAAAGACGACGACGTGTGGGTCTACACCGGCGTCACTTCGGCGACGGCCGACAACTCCATCGTCGGGTTCGTGCTGGTGAATCAGCGCACGGCCGAGTCGCACTTCTATTCGGTTGCGGGCGCTACGGAAGAGTCGGCGATGCAATCCGCCGAGGGCCAGGTTCAGAACCTGCGCTACACGGCAACGTTCCCGCTGCTCATCAACGTGGCGAACCAACCGACGTACTTCATGGCGCTCAAGGACAGCGCGGGACTCGTGAAGAAGTTCGCGATGATCGACATCCAGCGCTACCAGAACGTGGCGGTTGGCGATACGGTCGCGGAGTGTCAAAAGTCCTATGAGGCCCTTCTCGCAACGAACGGCGTCGACACGGGCGACTCTGCGCCGTCGGACGAGAAGCAGGCCAAGGGCATCATCGCGACGATGGCGCAGGCGGTCATCGAGGGGAATTCTCACTACTATGTGACACTTCAGGGCGATTCCTCGATCTACGATTTCCCGCTGCCGGGCATGCTCGAGATTGTTGCCTACTCGGCTGGCGATGAGATTTCCTTCACCTACATCGATGCTGGCACGACAGCATTTCCCGCTCAATCTATCGACAGTGTGAAGACGGCGGGGCCTGAGCAGAAAAACGTTGACACCACGGTGTAGATGCGTATCATATAAGAGCTGCTTTAAAGCAGCGCTAGATGAAATTGTTCCGCTGCCCAAGACAGCAGGCACCGAAAGGTTTAATCGCATGAAAATGCGGCCCGCCGAGGTGGTTATCTAAGCGTTGAGCTTTGACGACCCCTGCTGTCCTGTGACGGTGGGGGCCGTTTCGTTTCTTCGAACGCGGCTCCACCCCAAGGGGCGGAACTCGAGTTTGAGGAAAAGGAGGTGTACGAATGCCCAACGCAAAGAATCAAGAAATGCTCGCCAACGTCAAGGCGGACCTCGAGGCTACTTCCGCGGTGTGGGTCGTGGATTACTGCGGCCTTACGGTGAAGCAGATCCAGGAGCTTCGCCGCAGCGTGCGCGAGGCCGGCGCTGTCATGAAGGTTTACAAGAACACCCTTATGCACATCGCTCTGGCCGACGCCGAGCTGCCGACGCTCGACGACATGCTCCAGGGCCCGAGCGCGTTCGTGTTCTGCGGTGACGACGTGGCTGCTGCTGCTAAGGCTGTCAAGGAGTTCGCCAAGAGCAACGACGTTCTCGAGATCAAGGGCGGCATCATGGACGGCGCTGCCGTTTCTGCTGCCGAGGTGGAAGCAATCGCTTCTCTGCCTTCCCGCGAAGAGCTCTACGCTCACATCGCTGCTGCTATCAACGGTGTGGCTCAGGGTCTCGCGACCGCCATCGCTGGCGTGCCGCGCGGTCTGGCTCAGGTCACCAAGGCTGTGGCCGACCAGAAGGAAGCTGCCTAGCATCAGCTCATGCGGCCTGAGAGACGCCGCGTAACGAAAACATTCGGCTGGGAAGGTCCCGGCCCCTTTGAAAGGAAACTAACATGGCTGTTACTCGCGAAGAGATCATTGAGGCTCTGAAGGAGATGTCCCTGCTCGAGGCTTCCGAGCTCGTGAAGGACATCGAGGAGACCTTTGGCGTGTCCGCTGCTGCTCCTGTTGCCGTTGCTGCTGCTCCGGCTGCTGGCGCTGCTGCTGCTGAGGAGAAGACCGAGTTCGACGTCGTCCTCGAGGGCTTCGGCGACAACAAGATCGCTGTCATCAAGGTTGTCCGCGAGATCACCGGTCTCGGCCTCAAGGAAGCCAAGGAAGTTGTCGAGAACGCCCCTAAGGCTATCCAGGAAGGCGTTGCCAAGGACAAGGCTGAGGAAATCAAGGCCAAGCTCGAAGAGGCTGGCGCTGCTGTTACCCTCAAGTAACTCGACTCTTTTTAGATTCGCAGTGAGAAAGACCCTCCCTCGGGAGGGTCTTTTTTGCGCAGAAAATGGGGCTTGGGGGTGCGGGTTGAAATCGACTAGCCGCGAGCGTGCCGCTCGACATGGGACTGGCTTGGCTCTGCTGCTGATGTCGTTCAGGCAAACTTGTATTCACCGCATCATCGATAGTTGAGCGTCGATCCTCGGGGAGGGCAATCCCTCCCCGAGGGGGCTAAGGACGCTCTACTCCATGATGCCAAGCTGGAAGGCGCGCATGAGCACCATCGCCGCGCGCTCGCGTTTGACGGGCTCGCCAGGGCGCAGGTACTTGCCATCGGGCTCGTCATAGCCTGTGACAAGGCCCCTTCCGTGCGCCCACGCGAGGGCTCGGTACGACCACTCGCTCGCGTCGGCGCCGTCGACGAAGGCGGACAGGTCGCCTTCTGCTGCGGGGTCGTTTATGGAAGCATAGGTGCGCGCGATGATGGTCATCATCTGCTCGAAGGAGACAGGGACGTCGGCGGCGAAGTCGAACGTGCCATCTGGCTGCTCAAAGCCGGTGATGATGCCTTCCCTGACTGCCCAGTTAGCGGCTGCGGTGTAGTACATTCCGCTGGCCGATCCCTCAATTCCCGTCGTGTCCACGGCTGTTGTGGGGTCGTACGTTGCATATTCGTCGGGACAGGCGTTGCGCCACAGGATTGTCGCAAATTGTGCGCGGGTGAGCGTGTCGCCTATGCCGAAAAGACCCGCTTGTGGACCGTCGGTGTAGCCAGTGATGAGGCCCTTGCTCGCGATGAAGGTCACCGCGTCACCGTACCATTCGCTGTAATCCACATCGGGGAATACAGGCACGTCGGGGGGATCGGGCGTGGGAGGAGTTACGGGTCCTGAATTCACGACGGTCAGGGTCAGGTTGAGCCGTTCGCTGTAGTTGTCGAACGACATGCCATCCTTATATGCGGCAATACGATACTTCGCGCTGCTGTTCACGGGAATCGGCCCGGTGTAGAGCTTTCGTGAGCCCTCCGGCTTGCACGGGCAGGTATCGTCGGTGGTGTAGTAGATGCTTGCGCCTTCCGTCGGCGTTGACAGAATAAGCATCGAGCCCATCGGCACCGTAGCGCTGTTCTCTTTCGGGGACGTGGGACCGAACGTGAAGGATGCTATTTCGGCGGTTGGCCTTGTGGGCTGACCCTCCTCCGAGGTTGTACGGACGTCGAGCGTCTTGGAGAGCGGCGTGCCGTCGGCGGAGATGGCCAGTTGCGTAAGGCCAGGCAAATCTCCGGTTAAGAGGAAAGTCGCCTTACCCTCTGCGTCGGTTGTCAAGTGAATCTCGCGCGATCCGGTCTGGGCTCCCGAGAGCGTTGCGATGCTGTCGGAACCGATGGTGACGGTGACGCCCTGCATCTCGACGGGGGAGCCATCGGCATATGCCACGTTCACGACGACGTTGGCAGTCTCGCCGCTTTGCACGGATATCGCGTTCTCGTAGTTGGCGAACAACTTCGCAGGGTGCTTTGCGACGGTCAGGTCCTGCGTCCATCCGGATTGCCCGCCGAGCATCTGACCGTTGTAGCTTTCTGCGCCCTGCAGGGTAAGCGTTGTCGTCGCCCCCTCCTCGAGCGGCTCGCTCAAATAGATGGTCAGCATGTTTGCGAGCTCAACACCCTCAGGGGATGTCTCTACGCCCGACCAGGTGGTATCGCGGACCGCATCGCCCAAACCGTCGATACTCACCTTTGAGCTCGTCTTCATATACTGACTGAACTCAAGCTCCACTCGATCGGGGTAGGCTCGGACGGCGCTCGCTTCCGGCGCCGCAGTCGATACAAGAGGAATCTCGAGCCCTGTTCTGATGGGTAGGACTCTGAGCCATTCGGTCTGGGCGGCCGTATAGCCGTCCTTCGTGACGCGGACTTGGTAGTAGCCGGTGGGGACGTTCCATTGGAAGCAGCCGTCGGCGCGGGTCACCTGCGGGCTTACCTGCTCGTAATCGGCTGCGTTCCAAGGGGCGGCGCCCGTGCCCTGGGCGTCGTCGGCGTGGTAGATAGTGGCCGTTGCGCCCTCGACGGTATTCGAGGTCACGCCCTCGTAGACGATTCCCGAAGGGTCGATGATGATCTTCGATCCGTAGAAGCGATCCCAGTCGATGAGGCTGCGAAGCCTTGCAATCTCTTCCTTCTCATCCTGAATCTTCTTCTTCGTGCTCTTGCAGACGCTTTCGCGGTAGGCCTTTGCCTCGAGGTACTCGTTCTTTGCTGCGTCCATCCAGGGCGCTCGGTATAGATGCACGCTCGTGGACGTGACGTCCAGCGCGACGAATCCCTTGTTCATCACGTCTGCAACCTTGCCGGTTCCTGCGGAGTAGCTGCTGATGGAGCAGGCGCTGGCAGCGGCATTGAGGAAGGAGGACCAGAGGTTCGTCTTGATATCGAACCAGTTGTGGTCGTCTTCCGCCTTCACGTAATCGCGGTACTTTTCGGCCGCGTTCCGCTCGGCGAAGAGCGCGTTGAGACAGCGGGTGCAGTCGCTGTCGCAGGGGTTGACCTGCTTGTAGTAGAGAATCCACGAGTTGATTTGCTCGATATCGGACTCGATGTCGCCAAGCTCGCTCATAGAAGAGCACCAGGAGTCCGTCGTGCGATTCATTCCCACGATATTTCCCGCGAGGGCGATCGCGGATATGCTGCCCTGAATCTGCTGCGAGATGCTCGCCGCGGAGGCGGTCGTTTGCGCCTCGATTCGGGCGAGGTTCAGGTTGGAGTACGTGTTGATCTTGTTGATGATGGGGTTCCAGTTGACGATATGCCTGCTCAGGAACAGCTGGTTCGGAAGAACCTTGCCGACCAGCTTGCTTGCTGCCCATTCGCCTGCCGGTTGCGAGATTTTGTCCAATCCTGCCCCTATGACATTTAAGCCTGCACCCCAAAGAGCATCGACTACTGCACCGTCGTGGTGCTCGTGGTTGGCGTCGAAGTCGGCGGTATAGCTCGACACACGGGTATTGTCGCCTGGCTTGCCCTCAAGGGAAATCCCTCTGGTTCCTGGGCTCGCGCTCACGCCTTCGGGGGCGGTTTCCGTCACGCGTGTGGAGAATCCCGTAAAGATGCCAGGGGTCTTCCCTCCCGTGCCGTTCCTCTGAGAATCGGTTACGAACATCTCCCCGGTGAAACGACCCTGCGTCGATGAGAAGATGGGGTCGCCCTTGGTCGTGTCGCTATCGGATACGGTCAAGGACCCATTCAGGTGATTTTCGAGGTTATCGTCCATGAAGGTGTAGGGAGACCCCGACTCGCTCGGCTTGCCGACGCCGAGCTTCTCGCTTATGTTGTCGATTGCGCGGGAGAACGTCCGCTGCGTTTCCCTGGCGATCGCTGCGTCTTGGGTCATTGCTTGATCAAACTGGATGAGGTCGGCTTTAAGCTCTTCCTCGGTTGTCCCTAAAGCCTCCGCCCAGGTTGCGATGTCCTCATCGGAAGGTAGTGAGGGCGTCTCAAGGCTCACGAATTCTCCTGTGTAGAAGCGTTTTTCGATGTTGGGAATCCAGTCATCTTCCGTCGGCTCGAACAGGCGGCTGGTGATGTCTTGGAAATTGGGCCGCAAGGCCTCGATATCCGCGATGGCCGCCTGCACCTCGGCGCTGTTCGCGTCGTCGCGCGATTTCAGGGTATCGACAATCGCGCCGAGCATGGTGTCGGTCTGTTCGGCTATCGCCTCGGCTTCGCTGTTGCCGCCGTTTTTCATGTACTCTTCCTGGATCGCTGTCAAGTACGCCTGGCGCTCGCTTGCCTCCTGCTCGGCGCGCTCCTTGATGCGCTTCTGGTAATCCTCGTCGTCGAGGTCGTCGAGGTTCGCTTTGTAGGAGAGGGAGAAGCTGCTGAAATGGTAGCTTTCGGGGATGAAAACGCCTGCCTGCTCTAGCTCTGAGGTCGCGGCGATGCTGGATCCCGAATAGGTGTCGAGGAAGTTAAGGTAGGCTTCATCGACGTATTCGCCAACAAAGCGTATCTCATCGCCCGAGCTTGATTTTAGGTTGAGCGGGACGAGCACGGTGTTCCCGTCTGCGCACTCAACGTACATCATGAGCATCTTTTCTGCGTTGATGTCCTGTCCGCTGGTCTTCACCGTGACATCGAACGTCCAGTATGCACACTGGCTCGAAAGGAGCTGGTGCCGGACTGTCAGGTATTCGTCGTTTTCCTTTCCTTCGGTGATTCGATTCTGGGTTTCCCCCTTGTTCGTGATCTTGAAGGACCATATTTGCGCTGCGGGGCGGTAGGCGCAGTTCGTGTAGTTGGTCGATTCTCCTGCTGCTATCTCGATCCTCACGTTGTCGCCGTGCAAAAGGCCGTTCGCTGTGTCCTCGGGGATATCGAACGAGATGTTTGCGCGGCCAAGGGAATTGGTGGTTCCCATCCCGACACTCTGTCCGCCGATGAAGAGCTCGACGTCGGAATAGGGCGCGGCATATGCGGTGGCGATGTTTCCTGCCAGAGCCACACAATCGCCTTGTACTTGGACGTAGGTTCCCAATGCCTGGAAGAAGAGATTGCCGATGTGGGTTGTGTGCCCGTTGTTGGATAGGGAAACGGGAATGGAGTACGATTTCTCCTTTTCCGGGATAAGGGCGATATAGAGCGTATCGGACGTTACCTCCTGCGGGATGTCGATGCAGAGGCATTCCTGTTGGCTGTCGACATATGCCTGACCGCCGTCTTTGAAGACGGCGCTGGCGGCACCGGAATAGTAGTCCGAGGAGGGGATATCGAGCGAGATGCGAGTGCCTGCCCACTCTTCTATCTCGAAGTTGACCTCGACGATCATTTCGACACCGACGACGATCGCGCTTGTGGACACCTTCGCGCTTGCTGATTTAACGCCCATCTTCGCGAGCGCGTACTGCATATCGAAGTCGGGGACACCGAGCTCGACATGCGTCGTTTCATCGTCGTTGACCTCGACAGTCGTTTGCGCATAAGGGACTCCAAGCCCGTCGATCGAGCGAAGCTTCGGCGCACTGAACTCTGTGTCGGTTGGTTTGAAGGCGACAATCGTGTAGGTGCCTTGCTTTAATTTCCCAGTTTGCGCGATCCAGCTTGGGTCGGTTTGGCTGTTTTGCCAGCTGACCGAGGAGTAGTCGTCGAAGACGCAACGAGAATTCTCGTCGATGCCATCGAAGACCATGACGTGACTTCGACCGATAAACGATGCGTTGGTGGTGATGGCGACGTCTCCCCACGAGGGGAGGGTTGCCTTGAAGCCTCCCAACTCCGCAGCGTATTCGGCGACCGCGGACGAGAGTTTAAGCGAGTCGTCGGGCACGATTTCCAAGGAGAGCTGGTCGAGGATTCCCGTTTCGCTGGCAAGGGCTTCGGATAGGACGAGCCTGCCGCCTTGAATCTCATAGTCTCCGTTTTCTCCGCAGGTCAGATTAACGCCGTTGCGCTTTAGGGTATATGAGAGCTTCGATTGGTCCGTGATGGCGGCGAGCGTGTCGTTGCCGTATTCGTCCTTCTGGCCCGTCTTCTGCGTGATGCTTAGGGTGAAGGAGCGAGTTGCGGGAACTTCCTTAAAAGTGTCGGCAGAAATCGTGCCGAGGTTCCAGGCGCCTTGCATAAGCGATGCCGATCTGCCGAACGTCGCTTCGTAATACCCGGGGATGCGAATGGACACAACGGCTTCGACTGCCTGAAGAGCGCTATTGCATAAGAACGTGCCGTCGTCGTTTAACGTGATAGGGGTGGTTTCCCCTTGCTCGAGCGTGATCGCGACATCCTGCGCGCTTACGCCGGCAGGAAGCTCGATTGCTCCCTCGATGGCGACATTATCGATCCAAACGTAGTGGTAGATATTGCCGCTGTGGCTTTGCGAGAGCCGGTAAGGATCTGATTCGGTGCCGTCCGACTTGTATTTATAGGCGTAGATGGTCGTCCCCTCGTCGAAGGGGCAGCCGGGGGTCTCGCCGTCTGAAGATTTGTCACCGAAGCGGATGTCGGAATTGTCAAGCCTCACGTTGAGGGCCCCGCAATACGAAAATGCCCCGCCGTCAAGATATTTGAGCGACGACGGGAGTGCGATCATCTCTTGCCCGGCCAAGGTGTCACAGCTCTGAAACGCTCCATACTTAATCTCCTCGATGCCGTTTCCTTGCGCGTCGGTTTCGAAGGTGAGGGACGAGAGGCGGGGGAACGTGCCGTCCTGCTTGAAGCTGCTCTCGCCGAGCGACTTCACGAAGCTGGGGATCGTGAGGGACTCGATTTGGTTGTACTCAAACGCCCCATAGCTCATGTACACGTCATAGCTGCCGTCGAAAACAGCGCTCAGATCGAGCGAGGTGAGGCCAGCATCGCCTTCTGCGAAGACTACATCTTGTTCGGTGCCGTCAACGGTGTTGGAGTAACCGTGCTCCACGCGTCCGTAGACTTCTGCTGGGTGAGGGGGATCCGGTGCGCTCCATCCGCACTCGAAGCTCCATCCTGGCTGGTCCCAATAGCCGTTATCCTCGATGAGCGTGCCTGCCCACTTCTTGATTCCCTCGCAGCCGGTGGACGTTTTCCACAGGGTGGCGTTTAGGCCGGGGTAGGACGTCTCGTCGTACTTATCGTAGTTCGGGTAATTGGCGACAGGCTGCGCGTTTGCCTCTGCTTTGAAAGGGTTCGGGCCGATTTCGGTATCCCCCTTTGGGACGATGGGATCGGCCTCTTCCGGGGTTACGCCCGCTTCGGATGCGACACCTTCCCCAGCTGCTTGGGCGGAGCCATCGGCGGATGCGTTGCCTTCGCCGGTTGCCGAAGCTCCCTCCTCGCCCTCGTTTTGGCTGGCTAGGCTGATTTGGCTGTCGTATCCGAATGAGTTTTCGGGAATGGCGACCTTGCCAAGGGGGGAGGGCTCGCTTGGCGCTGCTTCTTGCTGGGCGTTCTCCGGTTCGCCGCTTCCCGCTTGGACGTCGTCGGCAAACCCTACGCCGGGCCACATGCTCGCGACGAGCAAAAGGGAGAGCGCCGAGGCTCCGATTTTGGCAAAGGGCCGGGAGTGTCTTCTTCTCTTCTGCGGCTTGATTGCTCCTCTCCGAGAACGTTCGCGCGTGGTCCTGCTCATACATAATCAAGTTTGCCTTGACAGGTATCGGGCGGGAAGGTTCGTCTATGCGAACCAGGCCTGCGTGTAAGCTTCTGAGCTGGCGGTATTCAGAAATGGGAAAATGACGGGAAGCGGGTGCGGCTCGACTCGGGGTTCTCATAGACTTGTAGGAAGCTAATGAGTCTCTTCGACGATCGAGGCGCCAGTTGCGGATAGTGTCCCCGTCCTTCCTCGATATTCGCTCGCCATTGGTATAATGGGGAAGCAGTTTTCAACTATCGTCTCGCGCACAGGAGCTCATGACCGCCAGTCTCAAAACACATGCTTGGGAATTGATGGCGCTTGCCCTGTTCTACTTCGTCTTTCTCGGTGGCGAGTATTTCTTCGATGCGACGCTCGCCAGCTTCATGTCCCCGGCCGATGTCGTTTTGAACCAGGGCATGATACTCGGCGCGAGCGCTGTGGGCTTTTGCTGTTTCGAGCCTTTTTCCCGAACGCCGCGAAGGGTGCGTTTGGGTTGCTCGATTGTGTCTATGGTTGTGGGATTTGGCGGCATCGCTGTCCTATTCGCCCAGCCTAGCCTGCTGTTGATGCAGGTCATCGGTGTGATTTGCTTCTATTTGCTGGGAGTCTTGGGAGGAGCTGTCCATTGGGCGGCGTCTCGCGAGATTGCGGGGTTCGATCATGCCGCGTTGCTGGTTGGGATTGCCTACGCCGCGGGAATCGCCATGCAGTTCGTCGCCAACGCGGCGTTCTCGGATCGCCTTGCAGCATCGATCGCTCTCGCCGTCGGCGCAGCTGCGCTCCTTGTGGTCTGCCGTCGATGCTTTGCGGGCGGACGCTGCGACGGTGCGACCCAGGCCGCAGGTGAGCCGATGCCAGGCGGGCAGGATGCTCATGGCGAGCTGGGCGGGAAAAACGCGCCGAACGCATTAGGCGGGCGAGCGACTTGCCCAAGCGCTTCCCTTCGGGGCGCCCTCTGGCTTTCGGTAATCGTGGCGCTCGTCTCGCTCATGTTCGTAACGCTCGACAACATCGTTACGCTCGCGGACGCCGGTGGGGATCTTGACGTGGGAAGCTGGCCAAGGCTTCTCCTTGCGGTAAGCGCCATCGCGGCTGGTGCGCTATTCGATATACGGCAGCGCCGCTATATGAACTTCATCATGTTCTGCGTGCTTTTGCTCTCGACCATCGCCATCTTGGCGGCTGAAACGAGCGGCGGCCTGTTCTGGGGACTTGTCCTGTTCTACCTCGCTTCCGGCTTCTTCGTCACCTATTTCACGGCGAGTTTCATGCTTATGGCGCCGAAAACGCGGCGGCCTGCCCTGTGGGCGGGAATGGGCCGCGCGATCAACAACGCTTGCGCTTTCGTGATAGTCGCGCCTTCCCTCGCCCTTATCCAGACGGGGAGCATCGTTCTGATGATCGCTGTCTGCATAGTTTTGTTCGTGGCGATTATCGTTGTGTTTTTCGCGTCGGGGGCATTTCGCTTGGACGCGGCGCTTGAAGAGGAGGCGCGTTCTTCGGTCGACCTGGCGGCGTTCGTGGAGGAATACGGCTTGACGCCGCGCGAGGCCGAGGTGCTTGTTCTTGTCACCGCCGACGAGCGGGCTCTCAAGGAAATTGCATCCGAAATGGATATCTCACTCCGCATGCTGCAAAAACACCTGACTTCCATCTACAAGAAGACCGATACGCAAACACGCGCCGGCTTGACGAGGAAGTTCCTGGCATAGCTTTTGCTCGCAGTTGTCTTCGGTATTGAAAAAGGGGCGGTGAGGCGAGCCTGACCTGGCCGCCGCCGTTTCCCTCGATGCTTCTCGCGCCTTTCTTCGAGGCTTCTCCTTCGATTGCATCGGGGAGATGGCGGTGATGCGCTTTCTGCTGCGCCTCTCTCGGTTACGCCCTGGTAACGGGCGCGCGGCTTTGTCATGCCGATGCCCTATAGTGGGACCGACCGAGAAAGGAGCAACCGATGCAGCGAGGGTATTTCAAGACGGCATGGAGCGATGTTACCCAGTCGCCGCATTGGGTAACGCGCATTCTCCTTTTGGCGCTTTTATCCTTCATCCCCGTGTTCGGTTGGATCGTGATTGCGGGCTATCTGTGGGGATGGGCGCGCGATATGGCGTGGGGCGTGCACGCCCCGCTTCCTGAAAGAATCTTCGAGAACGCCGATGGGACGCTGTATTCGCGAGGCTTCTTTGCGGCAGTGATCGCTGTGGTGTGCGCTGTGGCGATGAGCGTGCTCCAGAGCGCGGGTGGCCTGATTTCATCGGGAAGTTTCGCTGGTTCGGCGTTCGTCTGGGGAGATGTCCACTCGATTTACCAGACGGTTGCGCCCCTCGGCTTGGTGTCGGGGCTTTTGTCGTTGTTCTCGTTTGCCGTGCTGTGCGCGGTTTCGTTCATCGTCACCCTGTTCAAGTGGGTCGGCACGATGCGGATGTCGATTTACGGACGCCTCTCTGCGGGCTTCCAGGTTTCGCGAATTTGGGCGATGATGCGCCACGATTTCAAGGGAATCCTTCGCATACTCGGCATGTGGCTGATCGTCTCGTTCGTCGTGGGCGTCGCCATTGCCCTTGCGATCTCCGTCGTGATCTTCGCTGGCATCCTCTGCGTGTTGTTTTTCGCGAACATGGGGGCTTCTGCGAACGACGCCTCGTTCTTGCTCATCGTCGCGGCAGCGATGATTTTGATACTGGTCGCTTTGGCGATCGCTCTGCTCGCAGCGTTTCTCGGCGTGTTGGCCTGCGCCCTCGCCATACGTGCAGTGGGGCACTGGACTTGCCAGTTCGATGTTGCGAACTGGCGCGGGCAGGACGACCCGATGCCGTTTGAGCTCAAGGGCGCTCAGACTAAGGGATAACTTTGCAGGCGCGGGATGCCCCCGAGGGTACCCGCGCCTGGTTGCGCTGCTGAACTGCTTTGGCTCCTAAAGGTTCTTCACGTTCATGCAGCGCATCGCGTTTAGGATGGCGATGATAGCGACGCCCACGTCGGCGAACACGGCGAGCCACATGTTGGCGATGCCGAGCGCAGCCAAGATGAGCACGATGAGCTTCACTCCCAGTGCGAAGATGATGTTCTGCCAGGCGATGCTCATCGTCTTACGCGCGATACGAATGGCGCGTGCGATGTTGGAGGGTTTGTCGTCCATGAGCACGATGTCGGCGGCCTCGATGGCGGCATCCGAGCCCATCGCCCCCATGGCGATGCCGATATCGGCGCGCGTGAGCACCGGCGCGTCGTTGATGCCGTCGCCCACGAACGCGAGCGTGCCCTTGCTCGATGTGCCGCTGATGAGCCGCTCGACTTCCTCGACCTTGTTCTGCGGGAGAAGCGAGGCGCGGTATTCGTCGATTCCGAGCTTCTCGGCGACGGCGCGCGCAACGTCTTCGCGGTCGCCGGTGAGCATGACGGTGCGCTTCACCCCGGCCGCCTTCAAGCTTGCGATAGCCTCCGCGGAGTCGTCCTTCACGACGTCGGCGATGACGATGTGGCCGATGTAGGAACCGTCGAGCGAGACGTGCAGGATGGTTCCCGTGAGCTCGCACTCGTGCCAGGCGATGTTGTCGGCCATCATGAGCTTCTCGTTGCCAACGGCGACGATGTGCTCGTCGACCTGGGCGCGAACGCCATGCCCGCTTTCTTCCTTGACGTCTTTGATGCGCGCGCGGTCGATTTCGCCCGTGTAGGCGGCCTTCACCGACAGTGCGATGGGATGGTCGGAGTACGTCTCGGCATATGCAGCGAAGGAAAGGACGAGATCGGGATTGACGTCCGCCTCCGCATGGACGGCGACGACGCTGAACGTGCCGTTGGTGAGCGTGCCCGTCTTGTCGAAGACGACGGTCTCGGCCTTGGCGAGGGTCTCAAGGTAGTTAGCACCCTTCACAAGAATGCCGCACTTCGAGGCGCCGCCGATGCCGCCGAAAAACGACAGCGGCACGGAGATGACGAGCGCGCAGGGGCAGCTCACGACAAGGAAGGTGAGCCCGCGCAAGATCCAGTCCGACCAGGCGCCCGCGCCGAGAAGCGGCGGGACCACGGCGAGAATCAACGCCACGATGACGACGATTGGCGTGTAGTAGCGGGCGAATCGCGTGATGAAGTTCTCGGTGCGCGCCTTCTTCTCCGAGGCGTTTTCGACAAGCTCAAGGATGCGGCTGACCGTCGATTCGCCGAAGGGCTTCGTCGTGCGGATGGTGAGCACACCGGTCAAATTCACGCAGCCGGAGAATACCTCGGCGCCCTCCTCGACGACGCGCGGGACGGCCTCGCCGGTGAGTGCCGCGGTGTCGAGCTGGGACGCGCCTTTCACGATGACGCCATCGATGGGGATGCGCTCGCCCGCCTTCACGACGATCTCGTCGCCGACTTCCACCTCGTCAGGGTCGACCTCGATAAGCTCGCCGTCCTGCATGATGTTCGCGTAGTCGGGCGCGATGTCCATCATATCGGCGATGGACTTGCGGCTTTTGCCGACGGCGTAGCTTTGGAATAGCTCACCCACCTGGTAGAACAGCATGACCGCGGCACCTTCGGCCATGTGCGGCCCCGTTTCAGGGAAAAACACCATGGCAAACGCGCCGACGGTCGCGATGGTTATGAGGAGGTTCTCGTCGAAGACCTGGCCGTGGCCGATGTTCTTGACGGCTTTGATGACGACGTCGTAGCCAGCGATGAGGTAGGGGATGAGGAAGAGCGCGAATTCGAGGTAGACGGCGTTCGTCTCGCTGCCGAGCCACGCGTCAAGCGGGAGGAACTCCGTTGCCGCGAAGACGATGAAGAAGATGACGAGCGCGACGATGATGCGGTTGCGCCACTTGATCTGCTTTTTGTTCATGGGTGATGGGCCTCTCGGTGTGGAGCTGCTTTGAAAGCGAGCGGGTCTGCTGCTTGGTTGCGCGAGCTAGCGGACGATGTTGCAGTCGGGTTCGAACTTGTGGATGGTTTTCTGCGCCTCGTCGAGAATCTCGTCGAAACGGGCATCGTCAGCTACGAGCGTCATCTTCTGCATCATGAAGTTGACGGTGCACTTCTCGACGCCGGGCATCTTGCTGATGGCGTCCTGCATCTTGGCGGCGCAATTGGCACAATCGAGGTCTTCGAGCTTGAACGACTTACGCATGGGGGAGTCCTTTCCTTGGGGTTTATGTGAGCCGAAATTCGGTCGGTTCCTTATTATTCGCAGATGTGCGTCATGCCCTGGGCGAGCATGGTGTAGACGTGGTTGTCGGAAAGCGAGTAGATGACGTTTTTGCCGTCGCGCTGGAATTTCACGAGACGGGCCTGCTTTAACGTGCGCAGCTGATGCGACACGGCGCTTTGCGTGGCGCCGACGATCTCGGCGATGTCTGCGACGCAGCGGTTGTGCCCCATGAGCGCGTAGAGGATCTTGATGCGCGTGGTGTCGGCGAACACCTTGAACAGATCGGCCAGGTCGTAGAGGAGCTCTTCGTCGGGCATCTCGTCGAACAGGCAGGATGTCTCCTCGCGATTGCAGCCGCAGGGGCAAGCCTCTTCGGAAGGGGAGAGCATGCTTGTTCGGGGTGATTCCGCAGAGCTCACGATAGACTCCGCCTCTTGCACGATGTGGCTGGGGCTTTCCGCCATGATGAATCCTTTCGCGACTTGTGTTCGCTCATTCATGTAAACATATGAGCAACTGTTCATAAGTATAGGAATGCCAATCGCGCTGTCAAGGGGAGTGCGGCAAAACCCATGTGCTTTTTTGAGAGGGCAATACGAACGTTTGAGGGCAAAGCGAACGGCGGGGGACGGTTTCTGGCAAGTTGGGGCTTTTGCGGTCACGGGGCAAAAGCGCGTTCGGTTCCCCGAGAGGTTTTCTGTCGTCGCGGTTCAGGGCTTTGCGGCGCGCCACGCAGTGGGCGAGAGCCCCGTCTCCTGTTTGAAGGCTTGGGCGAAGGCGGCTTGCTGCGGATAACCGAGGCGCTCGGCGACTTGCGCCACGGAAAGCGCGTCGTCGGCAAGCAGCTCGCATGCCCGCTCAGTGCGTCGCCTGCGTACATAGGCTCCTATGGATTCGCCCGTTTCGGCTTTGAAGGCGGCGCAGAGCTTTGACCGACTCGTGTACAGGCGATTGGCGAGCTCGTCGACGCCCATACGCTTGCCTGCGTCAAGAGCGCGTTCTACGGTTGCGGCCACCTCTTCGGCGAGATCGGTGCTTGCCCGCGTGCCAGCTGCCTGTCGAGCCTGTTCGCAGGCCGCGTGCGAGCAGGCGAGTTCGGCGACCATCGTCTCTACAATGCCTTGCATATATACCTGTCCGCCCACCGCGTGGGCGCGCTCCTCGCTGAGCCGACGAAGCGTACGGCAGATGGCAGATGCCGCTTCCTCGTGCCACGGCTCGGCGAACGTTTCGAAGAGCCGTGCGAACTCAGTGGGATAGCGACTCTCTAGCTCGTTGAAAAACCCAGGCAAGAAGAGCACGGAACGCGAGTGATAGAGCTGTCCCGCGAAGAGCGGACTCTGCTCTTCGCCGCAATTGTCCTGAATAAAGCTGCACATCGCGCTGTTCGGCCATGGGCCGCGCAGCGGTTTGAGGTTCGCGGGCGTGATGCCTGCGTCGGGCATGCATGCGAGCGTCGACCCGCTGATTTCGCTTACGCAGGCGTAGGGCTCGGGGGTGTATTCCGTAAGGTGCATGTCATGCGTGGGGGTGATGAAGTGCTCCATCACAAGGCAGGTGGGGGAGATGGGCATGATCCATGCTCGGCCGTTCGCTCGGTCGTTCGCCACTTCACCCGTGAAGGTGGGTCCCTTGCTTCTCAGCTCAAGGCCGAACTGCTCGAACTGCGGTGCGTAAAGCTCAGTTATGTCGGTAGGCGACCGTGACATTTGCGAAAGTGTCCCTTTCCTTTACGAAATCGTCCAACTCTGCTCCCATGATGAACCGAGGATAACATTTGAATGGTAAGTTTATTACGGTTAACTATCAAGCCATTAGAAAGGATTTGCATGGCTAAGAAGAAGAAGGAGAAGAAAAAGGAAGGTGGGGGCATCGGCGAGCTGCTTGCGTACGCTGGCAATCGGAAGTTCCTCACGTACCTGGGGATGGGGTTGTCGGCGGTGTCGCAGCTCTTGAGTTTCGGCCCCTACGTATGTATCTGGTTTGTGGCTCGCGACCTCATCGCCGCGGCGCCCAACTGGAGCGAGGCTACGGACATCGCGGTTTACGGCTGGTGGGCCGTAGGCTTTGCCCTGGCGAGCATCGTGGTCTACTTCGCGGGTCTTATGTGCACGCATCTGGCGGCGTTTCGCTGCGCGTCCAACATCCGCAAGGCCACGAGCGAGCACCTGCTCAAGCTGCCGCTCGGCTACTTCGACACGCACGCTACCGGCGAGCTGCGTCGTATTGTGGACGGGTGCGCCGCCTCGACCGAGACGCTGCTTGCGCACATGCTGCCCGACATCTCGGGTGCGGCGGCCATGGTTACAGGCCTGCTCGTGTTGCTCTTTGCCTTTGATTGGCGCCTGGGCGCGGCATGCCTCATCTCGGTTGTCATCTCGTTTGGTGCCATGGCGATCATGATGGGCGGCAAGGGCGGTGAGTTCATGAAGGCATACATGGACGCACTCGTGCGCATGAACAAGGCTGGTACCGAGTACGTGCGCGGCATCCCTGTGGTCAAGGTGTTCCAGCAGACGATCTATTCGTTCAAGGCGTTCCATGACGCCATCGTTGACTACGCGCGTATGGCGCAGGACTACGCCGGCACGTTTTGCCGCACCCCTCAGGTTGCAAACCTCACGGCCTTGAACGGCCTCGCGGCGTTCTTCTTACCCGTGGCCCTGCTGCTCGCTCCCGGGGAGACGGACTTTGCCCGATTCGTGACCAACTTCGCGTTCTACTCGATCTTCTCCGCTGTGGTGCCCACCGCGATGACCAAGCTCATGTTCGTGGGCGAGGCGTCGCAGATGAGTGCCGACTCGCTGACCCGTATCAGGGGCGTCATGGAGGCCAAGACCCTCGCTGTGTCGCTCGCGCCCAAGCCCCCGGCGGGAAATGGCGTGCGTTTCGAAAACGTGAGCTTTATGTACGAGGGGGCTGAGGCCCCTGCCGTCGACCACGTGAGCTTCGACGTTCCTGCTGGCAGCACGCTTGCGCTTGTGGGCCCCTCGGGAGGCGGCAAGTCCACGTGCGCGTCCCTCATCCCGCGCTTCTGGGACGTGACCGCAGGTCGTGTGCTTGTGGGAGGCGTCGACGTGCGCGACATAGACCCGCACGAGCTCATGGACCACGTTGCCTTCGTGTTTCAGACAAACAAGCTCTTTCGCCAGACGCTTGCCGACAACGTGCGCGCCGCGCGTCCCAAGGCCACGGACGAAGAGGTGCGAGCCGCCCTCGCCGACGCCCAGTGCGACGACATCGTGGCCAAGCTGCCGCAGGGCATCAACACCATGCTCGGCCCCGGCGGGGCGTATCTATCGGGCGGGGAGGTTCAGCGTGTGGCTCTTGCGCGCGCGATTCTCAAAGATGCCCCCATCGTCGTGCTCGATGAGGCGACTGCCTTCGCCGACCCCGAGAACGAGGCGCTCATCCAGCGAGCCTTTGCGCATCTGGCCTGCGGGCGCACGGTCATCATGATCGCCCACAGGCTCTCGACCGTCGTGGGCGCGGACAAGATCGTGGTCCTCGACCAGGGGCGCGTCCAGGAGACGGGCACCCATGCCGAGCTGCTGTCCCGGGACGGTCTGTACGCCAAGATGTGGGCCGAGTACGATAGGGCTGCGAGCTGGAAGATTGCAGCTGCTGCCGAAGAAGTTGTTGCTGCGAAGGGAGGCGAGGCCTAGATGTTCGCCTCATTCCAAAAGAAGTACTTCCTGTCCGATAAAGGCGTTGCTGGGGTTAAGCGCGGGATTTTCTGGACCGCGATCACCAATCTGGTCACTATGGCGGGCATGGGCTTTCTGTTCCTGACCATGGCTTGCTTCGTCGAGCATTTGACGACGGGCGCGGCCCTGCCCGCCGCCTTGCCCGTCGTAGCCGGCCTCGTGGTCTTCCTCGTGCTGCTCTTCGCCTCCAATTGGCAGCAGTACTACTATACCTACTGCATTTTCTACGAGGAGTGCGGCAACCAGCGCATCGAGATCGCCGAGCGCCTTCGCAAGCTGCCCCTTTCGTTCTTCGGCCGCCGCGACTTGGCCGATCTTACCGAAACTATCATGGGCGATGTCCAAACTATGGAGCATGCCTACAGCCACGTTTTGGGCGAGCTCTGGGGCGCCGTTATCGCAAGCGCCGTCGTATTCGCGGCGTCGCTTTTCTTCTGCTGGCAACTTGCCATCGCAGCGTTCTGGAGCGTGCCTGCGGCGTTTGCCGTGCTGTATCTCACGCGCGGTCCTATGACGCCGGTTTTTGATCGGGTTCGCGCTGAGAAGGTTAAGGTCACCGAGTCTATCCAGGAGACCCTCGACTGCGTCCGCGAGATCCGTGCCACCAATCAGGAAGCGCACTATCTTGAGAGTCTGGGCGCTGTAATCGACCGCGAGGAGCGCGAGGTAACCCGCGGCGAGCTCGCCAACGGGCTTCTGGTCAACTCCGCCTCTGCCATTCTACGCCTGGGAATCGCTACCACGCTGGCCACGGGCGCCGCGATGGTCTTCTCCGGTCAGGTCGACTTCATGGTGATGTTTGCCTTCCTGCTCATGGTAAGTCGCGTCTACGCGCCATTCGACCAGGCCCTCATGCTCGTGTCGGAGCTGTTTGCCGCAGAGTCATCGGCCAAGCGCATGCGCTCCATCATGGAGGAGCCCGTGGCCCAAGGCAGCGAGGCGTTCGAACCCGTGGGCCATGACGTGGTGTTCGACCACGTGGCGTTTGGCTATGGCGCGGGCAACGACGGACGCGCCGGCGAGCAGGTCTTGACCGACGTGAGCTTCACCGCCAGGGAGGGCGAGGTCACGGCACTCGTGGGGCCGTCCGGTTCTGGCAAGTCCACCGTGACTCGTCTGGCAGCCCGCTTTTGGGACGCTACCTCCGGCAAGGTCACCGTGGGCGGCGTTGATGTTGCGAACGTCGACCCCGAGGTCCTTCTGCGCGACTACGCGGTCGTCTTCCAGGATGTGCTGCTCTTCGACGACACGGTGATGGGCAACATCCGCCTTGGCCGCCGCGATGCCACCGACGAGGAGGTCTTGGCCGCCGCA
>OLRJ01001212.1_pt1 | contig 22630 bp, 14 predicted proteins | sample 1672741 | NCBI WGS metagenome assembly OLRJ01 (sample SAMEA3136719, study PRJEB25190) | human gut metagenome | biome: human gut; feature: human-associated habitat; material: faeces | place: Austria | collected 2013
GATTGGTTGTTTCAGTTCTACTTTTGCCATAAATGGTACACCTCCTTATAGATTTATACCGCCGCAACGAAAAAAAACCTTACTGCATGACAGTAAGGTCTTCTGTAATCTTTCTAAGAATACTAAGTCCTCGGTAGGCGTTTTGACCCTTATGCCTTACGGCACCTACTGTCTTCGGCAGCGTTCTGATATAAATTACCATACTATTTTCTGTTTGTCAATACCTGTTTTCATAAATTTTTGGTTTAAAAGAGATTTATATTATGATACTATTAAGAAAGGAATGCACAGCACCAAATCACTTACAGATATCATGATACAGCAGCCAGGGCAGAACAAAGGAGAACAGCTATGAACAACCAGGATTATCCATTCAAATTTTCCATCATTACAGCGGTTTATAATACAGAAGCGTATCTTGAGGATGCTGTAAACAGCATTCTGTCCCAGGACATCGGATTTACTGATTCTGTACAGCTTATTCTGGTAGATGACGGATCTTCTGACCAGTCAGGAAACATCTGCGATACTTATCAGAAGCAATATCCTTCCAATATTAAAGTCATACACAAACCTAACGGAGGGGTATCCTCTGCCCGAAACGAGGGACTCCGGTATGCGGAAGGACGATATATCAACTTTCTGGATTCTGATGACAGACTTTCTTCTAATACATTGTCTGCAGTATATGATTTTTTTACAGAGATTGATAACAAGGCAGATTTTATTTCTGTTCCAATGTACTTCTTTGAAAAAAAGGAAGGTCCTCACCGTCTGAATTATAAATTCAAATCCGGCGAGAACAAAGTTATTAATGTTAATAAAAAATACAATTATGTACAGATGGCTGTGAATTCTGCATTCTTTAAAAAAGAAGTTTTTGATAACAGAAGCTTTGATACATCCCTTCATTATTCAGAAGACGCAAAAATGATCATGGACATTCTTCTGGACAATCCTCACTACGGTATTGTACCGGATGCTTCGTATTATTATCGTGTCCGTACTTCTACAGATTCTGCCCGGGATGCATGCTGGTCCAGAAAAGAATGGTATCTGGATCCTCTGGAACATTACGTTCACTGGTCAATAGAAGAAGCCAGGAAACGTCGTGGGCATGTTCCCAGATTTGTTCAGTTTACACTTATGTACGATGTGCAGGGGTTTTTCCGCATGAAAAAACTCCCTGCTGATATACTTTCTCCTGAAGAACTTGAAAAATTCCTTTCAGAACTTCAAAATCTTCTTGATGAACTCCATCCGTCTGTTATAATAGAGCAGAAAAACATGAGTATGGAGCAGAAAGACAATGTACTCCGTATGAAAAAATCTTCCGGCAAAGGCTCTCTTATCTATGATGACGAACATGAGGATGCGTATATTCAATACAAAACCATCTCCAGTCATCCTATGTCAGCCTACAAAGCCAGCGTTGCCCACATTGTTCCTATACAGAAAGGTGTACTTATAGAAGGTACGGTAAAGACCTGTACCCATTTTCCGGATCCTTCCCAGGTTCTTATAAGACTTACCTGCCGCCGCACCATCCGGAATATTCCCTGCGACTTTCACAGGAACCCTGACGGAATTTTTATTTATGCAGATAAGATCCTTGCGCAGGTCTGGGATTTTCAGGTAGTGATTCCTTATTTTTATCTGAAAGAACCTGTTTTTGTGGATCTTTGTCTCAACTGTGATCTACATACCATACGATACAAAAAGACTGACACCCGGGATGTTATTCTGGATAACTGCAATTCCCAGGATTCTCCTGTTATTTTTCAACAGGAGGACGATCATTTCAGTCTATATAGCAACACTTATTATGGAGGAAATATGAACAACAATTTACCTAATGAATACAAACCTGTTCTTACCACAGCTCTCGTAGGCGAGCCACTGATGCTTAATTCTGTTTCTGTGGAAGGAACCTCACTGAAACTTATATTTAACCCTGAAGAACTTCCGGCAGTTGCACCTGAGCATATCAGGATATTTGCACGACGAGTCAACTCCGATATTGAGATTCCCCTTACTTCCACCTGGCGCAGTTCCACAGAACTTCTTGCAGATGTTCTTCCCGTTTATCAACCGGAAGTTTTTGACAGAGCTGCTTTCCGTATTTATCTTGTAGAATGTTCCCCGGAACAGAATGTTTCCCGGGTTCTCAAAACAGCCGAACGTCCTGAACGTCAGATTATTTCCGAAGGTACCTGGTATCAGAAAGAGAATTCTCCGGAATCTTTTGAATATGTACTTTTCCTGCAGCAAGGCAGCCGCAGCAAAGTTACAATCATGGAAGCACAGAGATATTTCTATATCAACCGTACTCAGGACTGTCACCTGAAACATCTTTCCATGAAGAACGGTATCCTGAAAGTTACTTTTATGCTGGAACCTGGTGAATATGAATATCAGAAAACCTACACCCAGTTTCGCCATGTACTTCTTGCCGATGCACAGACTTACGATTTTGAGACACTGGAAATAAAAGAAAAAGGCCAGGAGCTGAAAATCACCGTTTCTCTGGATATGAACGCCATCGACTGGAAAAGTATCTACTGGGATATTCACGTAAGGCTTCGCCACAAAGTTACCGGTCAGGAAACCCGCTGCTCCATCAAAATGGGCAAATATACCCGTATGTTCCACAAATTCCTTTACAATGGTTCTTTCCCGGGCAAAGACGGTTTCTTCCTTTATCCATTCTATACCGGCGAAAAAGCACTTGCCCTCGTATATCGCGAAAAAGGTAAGTACGATGACATGGATATTGTATTTAAGGAGCTGGCAGCTATTGCACTTTTCAAGCTCACCAAACCATACTGGGAACATAAACATATCTGTCTTGTATGTGAAAAATACTCCGCACAGGCCCAGGAAAGTGGATATTGTTTCTTCAAACACTGTATGGAACAGGACGAAGAGAAGAATCTTGGTAAACAGATCTACTATATTATCGACAAAGAGTCTCCGGATCGTGCCAAACTGGCACCATACTCCAAAAGAGTCGTGGATTTTATGAGCATCCGCCATATGATCTACACCCAGGCAGCTGAACTTTTTGTCAGCTCAGACTCCAGATATCACTCTTACGCCTTCAAGAGCAGACACAGTGTATTTAACCGCTATCTTAAGAAATTCCCTACTGTATTCTTACAGCATGGTGTAATTTCCTTCAAATGCGTACCATCCTTTGCCAAAGGACGTAAACTCAGTTGCGACCTGTTTGTAGTTTCCACCGAAAAAGAACGTCAGATCGTCATTGACTACCTGAACTACAGTCCGGAACAGGTTATCAACACAGGGCTTCCCCGCTGGGATGTACTGGAGGACAAATCTCAGGACAAACGTGAGATCCTGATCATGCCTACCTGGCGTTATTCCATGGAGATCATTTCTGATAACGACTTCGAAAAGAGTGAATATTTCCTGAAATACACCTCTCTTCTGAATTCACCGAGACTGGCTCAGATCCTGGAAGATAATGACCTGCAGGTAAACTTCTATCTGCATCCAAAATTCCAGAACCATATGGGAACTTTCCAGTCCTCCAATAACCGTATCCATCTTCTTTCCTTTGGAGATGTACCGGTAAATGAAATGCTGATGCGCTGCCGTATGCTGATCACTGATTATTCCAGTGTTGCATGGGATGTTTTTTATCAGGACAAACCTGTCCTCTTCTATCAGTTTGACCTGGATACCTATGAACAGGCTGAGGGAAGCTACATCGACATGAGAAAAGAACTGTTCGGCGACCGTACAGAAGATGAAAATGAACTTCTCGATCTCTTTGAAAAAAATATAAAGAACGGTTTCAAAGTAGAACCAAAATATGAAGAAATGAGACATGAGCACTTTAAAGAAATTGATCAGAACCACAGCAAACGTGTCTGCGACTGCATCAAAGAATACTTTAAAGAACCGGAAGAACAGGCTGAAATCGAAGTATAAAAAATAATCTGATCTAAAACCAAAAGAAAGTGTGGGGATACAGAAATATCTGCTGTCCTCACACTTTTTGTTATGTTATCATTACAGCGTTCTTTCTGCCCAGCCGGTCACCCAACCGATGATCATACCGGAAAGCTGCCTTAAATGCAAAAGCTTTCGCACCAGTTCAATGGCTATAGCTATGGCAATGCTCACACCCAGTACAAACAGCAGAATCTGCCATGCATATGGGAAAGAATAAGTAACGTCTGTCAGCCATACCCCTCTGATAAATGTATGGATATAATAAATCAGTCCGGAATATTTACCAATAAACTCCAGAATCTGTCTGATCACCGGAATCTCAATCACAAATTCATACGCCCAGTAGATAATCACCGCCGGAATGATTCCTCCAAGGAGAAAGCCAAACTGTTTATTGCCCCAGTCTGTTTTGATCACCATACACATAATTACGATCATCACAGAAGAACAGAAAATCTTGAAAATCTTACTCAGGAACTTTACACGAAGAGGATTCCATGCTTTCAGTCTGGCAAAGATATCCTGGTCTGCGAAACACACTGCCAGAGGTGCTGTAAAAAGATACATGGACATCGGGTTCTGCATATCCAGCCATCTGGTTCCCAGAATCAGAATTGCTCCTACTGACAGCCAGCCAAATTTTTTGTAAAAAACGATCACTACCGGCAGGAATACGATCAACATTACTTCCAGACTCAGGTACCACCAGGTAGGAATCAGAAGTCTGGTTCCAAATAGCCGGCCCACACACAGGATATCTGCAAAAGCACTGATTACATTTTCCCAAAGACTGTTATTATATCTGTGATACCCTAACCCATAAGTAACTCCGAAACAGAGAAAATAAGGAATCAGAAACATAAATACCAGATGAAGATAACGTTTCACCACAAATAACGTTGCTTCTTTTCCGGAGAATTCCAGATCTTTGTATTGTTTTTTCATTGATAATGTCAGCCCGTAAACAGAAAGAAATGCGAAGATTCCCACACACTGCTGCATCCATCCACAGACTTCCATAACCTTTTCCTGTGCAAACGGTGCGAAGTTTACATTTGCTCCATACAGTCTTTCCACACTGGAAAAGCAGTGATATCCAAGAAGCATGAAAATAGCAATTCCTTTTACCGCCAACGTGTTATTTTTTGTAAATTTGTATTTTTTTTCCATAATAGCCTTTCCTTTATTTTGTTATCCAAGCACTCTCTCCAGATATCCCACAACTCTGTCTGTAACCCTTCCTGTGAGCCAGTCATAATGCAGAATTCTTTTTACCAGATCCAGATATATTGCAAGCCCAAGACTGACTCCCAGTACAAACAGCAGAATCTGCCATGCATATGGGAAAGAATAAGTCCTTCCCGGCAGCCATCTGGACCGTACAAAAGTATGTATATAAAAAATAACAGCCGAATGTTTTCCGATAAACTGAAGCACCTGTCTGATCACCGGGAGCTCTATAAAGAACTCATAAACCCAGCAAATTACCAGTACAGGCAAAACTCCGTTCAGGGCAAACTCAAAATGCTCTCTGCCCCACTGACTGTCAAAAAGATAATACAGTGCGGATGTCAGCACAGTAAGTAACACGAACTTAAATAATTTATTCATTACAGGATTTTTTATAAATCTGTATGATTTCAACCGTTCAAATACCTGACCATCTGCAAAACATATCCCCAGGGGAATTACCAGAAGATATTTGGTCATATATTCATGTGCCGGCAAAAATCTGCTTCCAACCATCAGAAAAACAAAGATCATCAGATAATTAAACTTCCTGTGAAGTTTCAGTGCCAGCGGAAGAAAAATGATCAATAACACTTCCAGACTCAGATACCACCAGGTAGTGATCAGTTTTGTTGTTCCAAACAAATGACTGACACATAAAATATCCATAACACCATCCAGAATATCTCTGAAAATCCCATCGCCATATCCTCTGCTTCCCAAAACCACAGTTACACCAACACAGAAAATATAAGGCAGGAGAAATGTAAATACCAGATGCAGGTATCTTTTTACTGTAAAAAATGTGGCTTCTCCGGCTGTAAACTCAAAATCCGCATACTTCTTTTTTACGGAAAGAGTCATTCCGTAAACAGACAGAAATGCAAACAGCCCCACACAGGTTTCCATACAGCGGGCAATCAGCATGGCATCGTCCTGGGACAGTGGAAAGAAACTTACCATAGCTCCATGTAATCGTTCCGAACTGGAAAGACAATGATAGGTCAGCAAAAAGAAAATAGCAATTCCTTTTACTGCCAGTGTATTTTCCTTAGTGAATTTATTTTCTGTTTCCATATAAACTCCTTTTTGTCTGCCCCATTTTATCATACAACAGATTTCCTGGCAACGTTTTGACATTAAAGGTTCCTGTGTTTATAATATTAGTGGGCATATATCGAAAGAAACAATTCGCAGATATCCTAATCAGACCATAACACCGAAAGGAGTTTCCCATGAATCAGGAAATTCATATTACACAACTGAAAATCAAAAAAAATACAGTCTCTCTGGGATTCACCCTGAAAGGGCCTGTTTCAGATATTTCTGTAAATCTTGTCTGCCGTAACCCGGCCTATAATCTCTCCTATCCTTTTCAGTGCACTGTCACATCTGGACAGGTTACCGCCTCTCTGGATGTCTCTTCTTTGACACTGGCAGAGGGTGACTGGGATGTGGTTGTCAGCATTCCAGGGAAAGCTCCCCTCTCTACCATATTGGACGGAAGACTGAGAGCCAGACTTCTTCTGGGAAATTACCGGATCATCAAAGATCAGAAGATTCTTTTTCCTATGGGAAGTGTAGGACACCGCTTCATTCTTCGCTGTCGTCCTGTTTCTCCATATGATCATGGATTTACCAGATTTAAAGAATTTGCAGCTTTTGGACTGTCCCGGATCCTGAAACCTTTTTTCCAAAAAAAGCATCTGTGGCTGGTATATGAAAAATACTGTGTTTCTGCCCAGGATAACGGATTTTATTTTTTTCAGTATTGCATGGAACAATTACCGGAAAACCGCAAAAAAAATATATTTTTTATATTAGACAAAAAATCCGCACAATGGAATCAGGCTCAGGAATACAGCCGGAATGTGATCCCTTTTATGAGTTTTCGGCATATTCTGTACCTGCTTCTTGCAGATATTTATGTTGCTTCTGACAGCCGCCTTCATGCTTATGCATGGCAGCCCATGCCCAATCTGATTTCCCGGGAGAGCAACAGACATGATATTTACTTTCTCCAACATGGGGTACTTGCTCTGAAACGTGTGGAGAATCTTTTCGGAAAAAATGGCTCTAGCTCCATGACTTACTTTACTGCATCTTCGGAATTTGAAAAAAATATCATTGTAAAAGAATTTGGCTATGAACCTGAACAGGTTCCTGTTACAGGGCTTTGTCGCTGGGATGTACTGAAAGATCGTTCTGCCTCCACTTCTGAAAAAAGTATCCTTGTAATGCCCACCTGGCGTTCCTGGCTGGAAGAACAGAACGAAGAAATATTCTGCCAGAGCGATTATTACCATCGCTATTCTGCACTTCTGAAAGATCCGGAGCTTCTGAATCTTCTGGAAAAGCAGAATCTGAAACTAATTTTTTATATTCATCCCAAGCTTCGGGAACACCTTGCCAGCTTCCATTCGGATAACAGCCACATCCGGCTAATCCCTTTTGGAAATACACCTCTCAATCAGCTTCTTATGGACTGCTCCATGCTGATCACAGATTATTCCAGTGTTTCCTGGGATATCTACTATATGGAAAAACCGATTCTTTTTTATCAGTTTGATCTGGAACAGTACAACGAAACAAACGGAAGTTATATTGATATGGATAAAGAACTCTATGGAGACCGCTGTATGACACAGTCTGAACTAATCCGGCTGATCCGGGATTACAGTCAGAACGGCTTCCAGGAAAAGAAATTCTATGGAGATATGCGAAAACATTATTTTGCTTACAGAGATCATAACAACTGTAAACGAACCTTTGATTTTCTTATAAAGAACGGATACTGATATAACAAAAGGGGCCTCATGCCCCTTTTATCATATCCGGATGATCAGTTTTTCTCTTCGAGCAGTACAGGATTCAGTTTTGCCAGATTTTCTTTGCCAAGCACATGTTCCAGAAAATCTGTATACTCTTCAAATGTAAGATTTCCTTCTGGGGTCAGTAATTCAAAATCCACCTGATAAACATTGGCAAAAACACCGGTTTCTTTCAGACCGTTTCTCAGATAAAATGCTTTTCTCCGTTTTCGGTCTTCCGAATTCTCTGCCTGTTCATCCTGCTTTTCAATTTCAAAAATATATTTCCGGTCTTTGAATCTTTCCAAAAGAAGCCGGATACACCTGCTGCCATAACCACTATTTCTTTTATTCTCTGCAATGGCAAAATAATCCAAAAGTCCCATGTCACCCCAGATCATATTCATGGCAAGCCCTATAAACTCCCCCTGATCTTCGATAGCATAAATCTCCATTTTGCCCTGGTCTTTCAGAAGTTCCATGATTTCTACTGATTTCTGTTCCTCTTTTGGAAACGCTTCCTCATAAAGATTCCAGACACTTTTATAGTACATCTGACCATCTTCGTAAATATTCTTTAAATTCATATTTCACCCTACCATATCAGGCCAGGAAAGAATTTCTTTTGAAATCTCGCCTTCGTAGTCTCCTTCAATATCCTGGCTTCTGCCTGCTGCATAAATATTGGTCTCTGCGCCCCAGACCTCATCATGATATTCCCATACATGAAAACTTAAGCCTCTGAACATAAAGTCCAGACTTCCGCATCCGTCCTCTTCAGTATACTCATATTTGATTTTTTTCTGTTCCAGTGCATCCTGCACTTTCTGCAATCTCATTCCTCAGTTTCCTCCAAAATTATTATTACAAACAGCATATACTTTCCTGTGTTTAATGTCAATCCAAAGAAATACAGGGAATCTGGTATTTTCTGACCTTATTATTATTCAGGCAATTGGACGTTGCCACTGTCCGGATAATCCTTTACAATATGTGGTATCAGGGTTAAAAGGTATGGATCTGTATAAATTCATCTTTAACCTGACGTTATTTTTTATAAAAGGAAGTGTACACATTTATGCCTACAAAAACTGTATTTCATGGAAGTGATATAGAAAAGATCTGCAGCTACTACCACCTGCAGAAAGAAAATATTATAAAGTTTGCATCCAATGTCAATCCTCTGGGACTGCCAGAATCCGTTCGCAAAAATCTGGCTTCCCATATAGATATTTTTTCCACTTATCCTGACCGGGATTACGTTTCTCTCCGTAAAACCATCTCTCAGTACTGCGATATTCCAGTAGATTTTATCCTGCCAGGCAATGGTTCCAGTGAGCTGATCGCACTACTGATCCAGGAACGTAATCCTAAAAAAACATTGATTCTCGGACCCACTTACTCAGAATATTCCAGAGAGCTTACTTTCTCTGGAAGTACTCAGGAATATTATCACCTTAAAGAAGAAAATGACTTTTGTCTTGATGTAGATGACCTCTGCAATACACTGAACAAAGGCTATGATTTTCTGATATTATGTAACCCAAACAATCCTACATCTTCTGCTATTTTTCATGACGACATGCGAAAACTTCTCACATTCTGCAAAGAAAAAGATATTTTTGTCATGATTGATGAAACTTATGTAGAATTTGCTCCGGAAATTGATAAGATCACCGCAGTACCTTTTACCAGAGAATTTACCAACCTTATGGTACTCCGGGGCGTATCCAAATTTTATGCAGCCCCTGGTATGCGTCTGGGCTATGGCATTACCGGCAATCAGGAATTCCTTGCCCGAATGAAAGAAAAACAGACTCCATGGTCTCTGAACAGTCTTGGTGCTTATGCCGGTGAACTTATGTTTAAAGACAAAGACTATATCCAGAAAACCAGGAATCTGATTCTCTCTGAACGTGACCGCATGTACAGAGAACTGAAGGAAATTCCTGAATATAAAGTATTTCCTGCCTGCGGAAATTTCCTGCTATTAAAGATTCTGAAACCAGGACTTACGTCTCATGATGTTTTTGAATCCTGTATCCGACAGAATCTTATGATCCGGGACTGTGCATCTTTCCAGTGTCTAGAAGGTGAATTTGTCCGTTTCTGTATTATGATGCCAGAGGACAATGACCGTCTTCTTGCTGTTCTGAAAAAATGCGTTGAATAATCCTCAGCCGGGCAGGTGTCGGTATTTTTCTCTTGTGGCAAGTCCACCGCGGATGTGACGTTCCTCTTTATTTACATCAAGTACTTTCCTGGCTTCTCCTGCCAGGGAAGGATTGATCTGCTGTAATCTCTCCGTCACATCTTTATGTACTGTACTTTTGCTTATCCCATATTTCTTTGCTGTCTGCCGTACCGTCGCCTTTCTTTCGATTATGTAACAGGCAAGTTCCACCGCCCGTTCCTCAATATAATCCTTCAAGCCAAAAGCCTCCGGGGATGCTGTTTTTACAGTGTATGCGGAGGCTTTTGGGGGTATGTGTGATATATATCCCCTCTCTGGTTATTTACACATTAATTCTGGATAGCGATCCTGTATTTATCTTATAAAATGTGTCGCAATCCGTTCTTCTTTTTCAGGAAGTCCAAACTGCTCTTTGCCAAGGGCAATGCTCTTCATAAGGAAAGTCATGTTTCTGGCAAGGGTACGCATGGTCTGTTTTCCCTCGCCATCCTGTTCTGCTTCTCCTGCTGCCCTCCCATGGATACTGTTCCAGTACTGGCTCGGTGCCACCGGCATATTGGAAATTGTAAAATATTTATTCAGTTCATCAAATGTTGCTGAACATCCACCTCTTCTGGCACAGGCAACACCTGCCCCTACTTTCATGGTCTTGTCGAATGGTGTGCTGTAAAACAACCGGTCAAGACAGGCGATCAGCGTGGCATTGGCAGACGCATAATAAACAGGGCTTGCCACTACCAGGCCATCTGCTTCTTCAAACTTCGGTGCCAGTTCATTGACTACATCATCAAAAACACACTTGCCTTTTTCTGCACAGGAATTACATGCCACACAGCCTCTGATGGCTTTATTTCCTACCTGTACTGTTTCTACCTCCACTCCATTTTCCTGAAATACTTTTTCCATTTCACGAAGTGCGATGGAAGTATTACCATCTTTTCTGGGACTTCCATTAAGCATTAATACTTTTAATTTATTTTCCATAATATTTATTCTCCTTTTACTATTTTTTCAATAATACAACTATGCTGTTTTGTCTTTTTATCGTAATTAATGCCTGCCAGAAGTAAGTTTCCATGATAATCTTTCAGCGCATCAATATATTGATTATTCTTAATCTGCTGAATTGCCCCTTCTGCACTTTTATTCCATTTCAGTTCAATTACAACAGCTGGTTTATCCATATGAATCTTTCTTGGTATGAAACAAATATCTGCAAATCCTTTACCGCCTGGCAGTTCTCTGATTATCGTGTAATATTCTCTTGCAAAATAGAATGCCAGATTAATTGTACAGCTTAACGAATTTTCATCATTGTATGATAATATTGAAATTTCTTTATGTGCCTGTTCAATACCTTTTGCAACTTTGTCACTGTCCATTTGCCATAGTGCTTCCAACAATTCCCTGGATGTCTGCACAGATTGTATCACCTCTGTCCAATCCATTGTGCTGATTGCATTTACATATTCCTGAGATACTTCCCGGTCAGGAATCCGTACAGTTTCTTTCTCATTATCATATGTCAGATATCCAAGGTGGACCAATAATGTCAGCACATCGTCTTTTGTTGCAAAAGTCGTCATGTCATTATTAAACGTACCCGTATTAATCCTTATACTGCCTCCTGCAAGCATCTGAATAATTGCATCCTTCAACCCATCCATATTCATTTGAATGTATATTTTCAGTGCTTCATATGTTTCTGTCTGATTCCAGTATGTTCCAAACTTTCTCTTTTGCATTGCTTCTACTACAGACTTGGGGTTATACATGGAATATACCTTTCTTATTCCATCTTCATGGGAAACTAAATGATATCCATTGTACCATGCACTTGCTTCTTCAAAGCTCATTTTATATTTTTCGCATAGTTTATTTACTTCCAATTCTGTAAATCCAAAATACTCTGCAAGATTCCCTGGATCTGTCATCGAATATTCAGTAAACATATTGAGGGCTGAATGGGAGCCATATTTTTTGATCGGAAGAATCCCTGTCATATAAGCAAGTGCAACATAATCTTTATCCTTTAGCCAGAATCTTAAAAAATCAAGATATTTTTTCTGTGCTTCCTGGTCTTGCTGATATTCACGAAACAGACAATCCCACTCATCAATCAGGATCACAAAAGGATGTTTTGTATAATTATAGATGTCCTTCATTACCTGAACCAGATTTTTTTCGTCACGAAACCTGACCTTTGTGTATTGTTCTTTCAGATCATAAATCAGATATTCACTCACCATTCTCATCATAGACTCAATATCACTTGTTGCACTGAGAAATTCCTGCATATTGATTTTCAGAACATCGTATTGATTTAAATGTTTCTCATAACCTTCGGTACTGCTGATCTTTAAATCATGAAACAGCTCCTTTGTATCCACACTTCTGTCATAATAAGCTGCCAGCATATCAACGCCCATAGATTTTCCAAAACGTCTTGGTCTGCTTACACACATATATCTCTGGAGTGTTCGCAGACAACGATTCGTCTTTTCTATTAATCCGCTTTTATCAACAAATATCTGTGATTTCAATGCCATCTCAAAAAGATCACTTCCTGGATTCAGATAGCTGCCCATTTATTTGCACCTCCATCCATCTGTTTTATGTGATTTAATATTAGCATGAAATATCTTATTTATCTATAGATTATAACCCCTTTATTTTATCTGAACCCCTTCAGATATTCCTTCTGTTCCGGTGTGATCCGGTAACTTTCCACTGCCTTCTGGATGGTCTTTCTGTGTACCCACTGAGGCAGTCGTCTTTCTTCAATATAAGGGACGGTTGCCTCCCATTGCTTTGCCAGGGCTGTGGCAAAATACCAGGCAATCATCATATTGACATAATATTCCTCCGACTGGACAGACGCAGCCAGATCCAGATATGACGGCTGGAAATCTTCATCCAGATAAAGGCTCATCAGGGTACCAATCCCATAACGGATCACATAAGTCTGACCAGACGTGATCCACTTTCGCACTTCCGGCAGCAACTCTTCTTTATGCTTCTGAAAACATTTCGGCAAAGGAAGATCACAGGTAGCCCAGTTATTAATATATGGAAGAAACCGCTGAATCTCTTCCAGACACTGCTCATAGTCCCGGATTCCGGTAATAAGCATCATATGAAGATTATTTTCTTCGTAATATCTGTGAGGAAGATCCTGGATAAACTCTGCTGCATCCTTTGTGCCAGTAAATTCTTTCACAAATTTACGAAGCACCGGAGTGCGGATACCTATGATGGTTTCTTTATCGATCCCTGGCAGTAATTTACTGTGGAAATCCCTGTATTTTAGATCCTGAAGTTCAAAGAGATTTCCCCTTAATTTTTCATTATATGACATATTTTCCCTTCTTTTTTCACCTTTTTCTGTAAGTATACCATAATTGTATCTGATAAAATACAATATTTTTACATATTTTGATCTTTGTGTTAAAAAAAAGACAATCCTTTTGTCCTTTTTATGGTACAGTAGAAAATACGATACATAAAACTTGGAGGTAGAGAACATTGAATAATTACATGTATCTGGTTCCCATTGCAGCTGTGCTTGCACTTCTTTTTGCAACATATCTGGCTGCAAAAGTAAACAAACAGGATGAGGGAACCGAAAGAATGAAAGAGATTGCCGGAGCCATTGCGGAAGGTGCCCGGGCATTCTTAACTGCGGAGTACAAAATTCTTGTTATCTTTGTACTGGTACTTTTTGTACTGATCGGATTTGGTATCGGAAGCTGGGTTACCGCTGTATGCTTCATGATCGGTGCACTTTTCTCAACAGTCGCAGGTTACTGCGGTATGACAGTCGCTACAAAAGCGAATGTACGTACAGCCAACGCAGCAAGACAGGGCGGAATGAACAGAGCTTTATCTGTGGCATTCTCCGGTGGAGCCGTTATGGGTATGTGCGTAGCAGGTCTTGGTGCCCTGGGTGTCAGCATTGTCTACATTATCACAGGAAATGTAGATGTTCTGTCAGGTTTCAGCCTTGGAGCTTCTTCTATTGCTCTTTTTGCACGAGTTGGTGGTGGTATTTATACCAAAGCTGCTGACGTTGGAGCAGACCTTGTAGGTAAGGTAGAAGCCGGCATTCCGGAAGATGACCCACGTAACCCGGCTGTTATCGCTGATAATGTTGGTGACAACGTTGGTGACGTTGCTGGTATGGGCGCAGACCTTTTTGAATCCTATGTAGGATCTCTGGTATCTGCACTGACTCTCGGTACTACAGTTGCTGCTGTTTCCGGTGTACTTTTCCCACTGGCTATTGCAGGATGTGGACTGATCGCATCCATCATTGGTACATTTTTTGTAAAAGGAGACGAAAACTCCAACCCACAGAAAGCGCTTACAAGAGGAAGCTATGTATCAGCTGCCCTTGTTATCATTGCATCTCTTGTCCTCAGCAAGGTACTCTTTGGCGAAATGCATGCAGCCATCGCAGTCATTGCCGGACTGATCGTAGGTGTGATCATCGGAAGTATTACGGAATATTATACATCTGCTGATTATAAACCGGTTCAGGGAATCGGTGAACAGTCTGAAACAGGTGCTGCCACAACCATCATCAGTGGTATTGCTGTTGGTATGAAATCTACTGCCATCCCGCTGCTTCTAATCTGTGTCGGTATCTTCATTGCATACAGAGTAGACGGATTATACGGAATTGCACTGGCTGCTGTCGGTATGCTTTCCACTACAGGTATTACTGTTGCAGTAGATGCCTATGGTCCTATTGCAGACAATGCCGGTGGTATTGCAGAAATGTCCGGACTGGACGAATCTGTTCGTGAGATCACAGATAAACTTGACTCTGTAGGAAATACAACTGCTGCCATGGGAAAAGGCTTTGCCATTGGTTCTGCTGCCCTGACAGCTCTTGCACTGTTTGTATCCTATGCAAATGCAGTAAAACTGGATTCCATCAATATCCTTGACTATCGTGTGATCATCGGTATCTTTATCGGTGGTATGCTGACTTTTCTTTTCTCAGCATTTACCATGGAATCTGTTTCCAAAGCAGCATACAAGATGATCGAAGAAGTAAGACGTCAGTTCCGGGAGAAACCGGAGATCATGAAAGGTACTGCCAAACCGGATTACAAATCCTGCGTATCTATTTCCACAACTGCCGCACTTCACGAAATGATGCTCCCAGGTATCATGGCTGTTGTTGTTCCGGTGATCGTAGGTGTTATTCTTGGTGTGGAAGCCCTTGGCGGACTTCTTTCCGGAACTCTGGTAACTGGTGTACTGATGGCGATCTTTATGTCCAATGCCGGTGGTGCATGGGATAATGCAAAAAAATATATTGAAACCGGTCATCATGGGGGCAAAGGCAGCGAAGCGCACAAAGCTGCTGTAGTTGGCGATACGGTAGGAGATCCTTTCAAAGATACTTCTGGTCCGGCTATTAATATCCTTATCAAACTGATGACCATCGTCTCACTGGTATTCGCACCGTTATTCTTATCTATCGGCGGTCTTCTGTAAATAACACACATGTTCATAGGCCATTTTACATTTTCTATTTTAAGAAACTCTGTACAGCTTTGCTGATACGGAGTTTCTTTTTTATCTGTCTATAATCTGGTCGTATAAAGGTCTGGAGTTTTCATATAATAAAACAAGGCTTATCTTCGGAGTATCTCATGCAGAAATCTTCTTCCGTCAAAAAATCTCCTGTAGATTCCATCCTTCTAATCCTGGTCCTTCTTCTGGTGTTTATGGGACTTCTGGTTCTTTTCAGTGCCAGTGAATATAATGGCAGAGTCCGTTTTCACGACTCTGCCTATTACTTTAAAAAACAGCTTTTTGCCACAGCCCTTGGACTTGGTGCCATGTATGCTGTTTCTTCTGTTGACTATCATATTTTTATCCGGCTGGCTCCTGTGGTTTATCTTCTGTCTTTGATACTCTCTACAGCAGTTCTTCTGGTGGGACAGGAAATCAATGGAAGCAAACGGTGGCTGTCACTGGGACCTCTTTCTTTCCAGCCGTCGGAATTTGCCAAAGTGGCTGTTATCCTTTTTCTTGTATGGCAGATAGAAAAAAGCCGAAAAAGACCAAGAAGTTTCTGGTTTCTCTGTCGTACTATGCTTTCTCTGCTGCCTGTCGCAGGACTGGTGGGTTCCAACAACCTGAGTACTGCTATTATTATACTGGGAATCGGTGTTATTCTTGTTTTCTCTTCCAGTCCCGGTTACATACAATTCGTGGGGCCTGCCTGTGCAGGGGTGGGATTTATCGGAATCTTTCTTGCTGCAGAAAGCTACCGTCTGGAACGTCTGGCTATCTGGCGGAATCCTGAAAAATATGAAAAAGGCTTCCAGACCATACAGGCACTGTATGCAATCGGAAGCGGTGGATTATTTGGTCGGGGATTTGGCAATGGAATACAAAAACTGGGCTTCGTTCCCGAAGCCCAGAATGACATGATTTTTTCGATTATATGTGAAGAATTTGGTCTCACAGGAGCAGCCTTTCTGATTATTGTTTTCGGACTGCTGCTGTGGCGGCTCTGCGTGATTTCTCTTCATTCCAGAGACCTCGCAGGAGCTCTGGTCAGTGCCGGTATTATGGGACATCTGGCAATCCAGGTGATTCTGAACATTGCAGTTGTCACCAATACTATCCCCAACACCGGTATCACTCTGCCCTTTTTCAGTTATGGCGGCACTTCTGTTATGTTTCTTCTGGGTGAAATCGGTCTGGCACTGAATATCAGCCGACAGATATAAAAAATTCGTCTAAAAGATCACACTTCCGATGGCATATACTGCAAAAGCAACCAGCCATGCGATCACACACTGAGCGATCACAACAAAGAAAGCCCATTTTCCTCCCAGTTCTCTTTTAATTGATGCGATTGCTGCCACACATGGAGTATACAGCAGACAGAATGCAAGGAGACTGGCTGCGGAAACTGTGGAAATACAGGAAAGAAGGACATCGGTATTTCCAAAAAGAATAGACAAAGTGGAAACCACACTTTCTTTTGCCATGAATCCTGTGATCAGTGCGGTAGAAATTCTCCAGTCACCAAATCCCATTGGTTTGAAGATTGGAGCAACCACACCGGCTACCATAGCCAAAATACTGTCTTTGGAATCAGAAACAATATTCAGATGTGTGTTGAAAGTCTGCAAAAACCAGATTACAAGCGTTGCCATAAAAATAACGGTAAATGCTCTCTGCAGGAAATCTTTGGCTTTATCCCAGAGAAGATGTCCTACATTCTTGGCTCCCGGCATACGATAGTTTGGAAGTTCCATTACAAAAGGAACTGCCTCGCCACTGAACAAAGTTCTCCGAAGAAGAAGGGCCATAAGGATTCCCATGATAATACCACCGAAATACAGAGCGATCATCACAATCGCACCATATTTTGGGAAAAATGCTGCTGTAAAAAACGCATAAATAGGAAGTTTTGCAGAACAGCTCATGAACGGTGTCAACAGTATTGTCATTTTACGGTCACGTTCCGAAGGAAGTGTACGGCTGGCCATAACTCCCGGAACCGTACATCCAAATCCTACCAGCATAGGAACAATACTTCTTCCGGAAAGCCCGATCTTACGAAGAAGTTTGTCCATAACAAAAGCTACCCTTGCCATATATCCACTGTCTTCCAGAAGTGACAGGAAGAAAAACAGAGTAACAATGATCGGCAGGAAACTCAGGACACTTCCAACTCCGTTAAATACACCGTCCATTACCAGCGAATGAAGCACACTGTTTACATTAGAAGCAGCCATCCACTGATCTGCAATATTTCCCAGTGCAGTAATTCCCATATCCAGCAGGTTTTGCAGAAAGGCACCGATCACACCAAAGGTCAGATAAAATACCAGACCCATGATTCCTATAAAGCAGGGTATTGCCGTATACTTACCTGTAAGAACCCGGTCGATTTTCATACTTCTTAAGTGTTCTTTGCTTTCCTTTGGTTTCACCACTGTTTCATCACAGACTTTTTCGATGAAATCAAACCGCATATGTGCAATGGCTGCTGCTCGGTCCAGACCACGTTCTGTCTCCATCTGCTTTATAATATGCTCCAGCATCTCTTTTTCGTTCTGATCCAGATTCAGGCTGTCCATGATCAGCTGATCACCTTCAGCCAGCTTGGCCGCGGCAAAACGCTCAGGAATATCAGCAGCTTTGGCATGATCTTCGATCAGATGCATGATGGCATGAAGACACCGATGAACTGCACCACCGTCTTCGTTTACATCACAGAAATCAATAGTTCTCGGCTTTTCCTGATATTTTGCCACATGAACTGCATGGGCAACAAGTTCATCAATTCCTTCGTTCTTGGCTGCTGAAATGGGGATTACCGGTATTCCCAGCATTTCTTCCATTTCATTTACCAGAACAGAGCCGCCATTTTCCCTGACTTCATCCATCATATTCAATGCAAGAACCATAGGAATATCCAGTTCCATCAGCTGCATGGTCAGGTACATATTTCGCTCAATATTGGTGGCATCCACAATATTGATAATTCCTCTGGGATGCTCATTCAGGACAAAATTCCTGGTTACAATCTCCTCACTGGAATAGGGAGACATGGAATAAATTCCCGGAAGGTCTGTTACCAGTGTATTGCTTTTACCCCGGATGCTTCCGTCTTTACGGTCTACCGTAACTCCCGGAAAGTTGCCTACATGCTGGCTGGAACCTGTCAGTTGGTTAAAAAGTGTGGTCTTACCACAGTTCTGGTTTCCTGCCAGGGCAAAGGTAAGGATCTCATTATCCGGAAGTGGATGTTCATTTTCTTTAATGTGATATTTTCCACTTTCTCCAAGTCCCGGATGGGGAATCTCATCCGAAACCTGTTTCTTTCGGGTTACTGATGTTGCCCTGGGTGACTGGGCATCACGTATATTCTCGATTTCTATTTTTTCTGCATCTGCCAAACGTAAAGTCAACTCATAGCTGTGGATACGAAGCTCCATAGGGTCTCCCATAGGAGCATATTTCACCATGGTTACATCTCCCTTGGGAATCAGTCCCATATCCAGAAAATGCTGTCGCAGAGCACCTTCTCCACCAACAGATCTGATCGTCGCAGTTTTACCTATAGGCAGTTCTCTTAATGATGTCATAGCTGCTTCCTCTTTATCTTTCGCGTATTCTTTCACTGATTCTGTGAAAGTACTGTGTGTTTGTATTCTTGCTTATAACTGTGAATGCACTGAACAGTTATTGATATTATTTATCATTAGCATACACTAACCCTATTCTAAATGAGAATATTTGTCAATAGGTAAATAAGATATTTTTGGCAACTATTCAGAAGGTAGTATCCCGCGAGGTGTTTTGGCATGTTTTTTGCCAAAATCCCGAGACATACAAGGCAAAATGCCATCACCGAAGGTGATTTGGAATGCATTTTGACTCGTAACTGTGAGGGTACTGAACAGTTACTATTTTTGTAACAAAAAAACAGAGGTTTTTATGCCTCTGCTTTCTCTGTCATAAATGATACAAATTTTACATGCCGGTCCATCCAGTTTCCCATCATACCAACTGCTTTTCCCATGGTAAATGCTGCCATAATAGTGCCGATTCCCAGTCCGTCCAGATGTCCCAGAAAGATGCCTGTCATCAATGCTGTCACAGATCTCCACCAGACAGTAACTGATAATTTTTCCGTTTCTCAGTGTACGCCTCCGAAGATAATTTCGCAAGTGATAATCTCAATGAACAAAAAGAAAAACAATACCAGATTTCTTTGAAAATTAATATATCACTTCTCTGCAGATACGTTTATAATAGACAATGCAAACTGGCATTACCAGTAAACAAAATGAATGATAACAACTGCAATAAATTCAGGAGGAACAATTATTATGAAACGTAAATGGTGGCAGGACAAGATCGCCTATCAGATCTATCCAAAAAGTTTTAATGATTCCAACAATGACGGTATCGGTGATATTCCCGGTATTATAGAAAAAATTGATTATCTGAAGGACCTTGGAGTAGACATCCTGTGGATTTCTCCCTGTTATCCTTCTCCTTTTGCAGATCAGGGATATGATATTTCAGATTATTACGGAATCCATCCTTCTTTCGGTACTCTGGAAGATATGGACCGCCTTCTTGCAGAAGCAAAGGAAAGAGATATGTACATAATCCTGGATCTGGTAGTGAACCACTGCTCAGATGAACACGAATGGTTCCAGAAAGCCTGCCAGGATCCTGATGGAAAATATGGAAACTTCTTTTATATTGAAGACCGTAAAGAAGGGGAACTTCCCTGTAACTGGAGAAGTTATTTCGGCGGACCTGTATGGGAATCACTTCCGGGACATCCGGACAAACAGTACCTGCATGTTTTCCATAAAAAACAGCCGGATCTGAACTGGGAAAACCCTGAAGTTCGTGAAGAAGTTTACAAAAACATCAACTGGTGGCTGGATCGCGGAGTCAGCGGTTTCCGTATTGATGCTATTATCAATATTAAGAAAAAACTGCCTTTCCAGGACTATCCTGCTGACAGACCAGACGGGCTTTCCAGCATTCACTACATGCTTCAGGATGCCAACGGCATAGGAGAATTTCTGGGGGAAATGCGCGATCGGACTTTTGCCCCACATAATGCTTTTTCTGTAGGGGAGGTCTTTAATGAAAAAGATGAAGAACTTCCAGATTTTATTGGTGATAACGGATATTTCTCCAGTATGTTTGATTTTTCTGCTGAGATTTTTGGTAGCAGTGACAAAGGCTGGTACGACCATACTCCCATCACTCCGGATGATTATAAGAAATGTTGTTTCACTTCACAGAAGCGTGTAAATCACATTGGTTTTCTTTCCAATATCATCGAAAACCATGACGAACCCAGAGGTGTTTCCCGCTACATTCCGGAGGGAGATCTTTCTCTTCACAGCAAGAAACTGCTGGCAACTATGTACTTTATGCTAAAAGGAATACCTTTTATCTATCAGGGGCAGGAAATCGGAATGGAAAATCTTTCTTTCCAGTCTATCGCTGAAATCGATGATATCAGCACCATTGATCAGTATCATGTTGCTCTGGATGCAGGACTTTCCGAAAAAGAAGCTCTTGCCTGTGTTTCCAGATACAGTCGTGACAATGCACGTACACCGGTTCAGTGGGACAATTCTGTAAATGCAGGATTTTCCAGGGAACAGCCTTGGCTTTCGGTGAATCCCAATTATAAGCAAATTAATGTAGCTTCCCAGATCCGGGATCCGGAATCTCTTCTTTCTTATTATAAGAAGCTGACTGCACTGCGGAAGAATCCTGTTTACAAAGAAACTTTGGTATATGGAGATTTTATTCCATATATGGAAGACCGGCACAACCTGATGGCTTATTACAGAAAAGGGGACAAAACTCTTCTGGTTCTTGGAAACTTCCAGAAAGCTCCTCAGACTGTAAAACTACCAGTCTCATATAAAGAAATTCTTCTTAACAACTATCCTGCGCTGAAAATCACAGAGGATTCTGTAGTCCTGGATGATTATCAGGCTGTGATCCTGGAACTGGAGAATTAAAATTCCACTGACTGTGAAATTTTGAATCTTATTTTCATTTCCAAAACAGAAAAATCCCCATGAAGGTTATATTGTACGAAACCTTTATGGGGATATCTTGTATATTATAGGGCTTTCAGATCTTTATTTACACAGTTCTTCTGCCATAGCATCAATCTCTGCTATATTTTCTTCGCTGAGAGAAGACATAACTTTTACATTGTTCTCCAGCCAGGTGATGTTTTTGCTCTTTTCGAACATTCCCTTCATAACTTTGGCTGCTGTAGGAGCCCAGCTTCCGTTTTCAATAAGACCGATGGTACGATTCTGGTAATTACGTTCTGTCAGGTTCTCAATGTATGTACGCATGAATGGGAAAATATCGGCGTTATATGTAATTGTAGCCAGAACAAGTTTGCCATAACGGAATGCATCTTCCACTGCTTCTGCCATATCTTCTCTTGCAAGATCACATAATACAACTTTCGGACAGCCTTTCTCTTCCAGTTTCTGTGCAAGAAGTTCTGCTGCTTTCTTTGTGTTTCCATAAACAGAAGTGTAAGCGATCATAACGCCTTCGGTTTCTACTTTGTAGGAAGACCAGATGTCATATTTCTCCAGGTAATGTCCCAGATTCTCTGTAAGGACCGGTCCATGAAGCGGGCAGATCGTCTGGATATCCAATGTTGCAGCTGCTTTCAGAAGTTTTTGAACCTGCGGTCCGTATTTTCCAACGATTCCGATATAGTAACGACGTGCTTCGCAGTCCCAGTCCTCTTCTACATCGAGAGCGCCGAATTTACCAAATCCGTCTGCGGAGAAAAGTACCTTGTCTGTGCTGTCATAAGTAACCATAACTTCCGGCCAGTGAACCATCGGTGCAAATA